>Ga0056128_1000166_pt1 | contig 46838 bp, 36 predicted proteins | sample WorMetLIZISLAND2_FD_71113 | JGI IMG/M metagenome (GOLD analysis project Ga0056128, IMG submission 71113) | Marine gutless worms symbiont microbial communities from Max Planck institute for Marine Microbiology, Germany - Olavius geniculatus... ... | reverse complement strand
ATTATGGTTTAAACAACGCATTTTCAATGACTGAATTTTAACTAAAATTAACGATTAATTAATCGTTAAATTTCAAAAAGTTAACTATTAAAAAAAATTTAATCGTTACCAGCCCTAATTTAATGTTTTGTGGTTACAGCAACGTCATATCTGCAGCAGACTCGTATGAGTCAGTAAAGAATGTACGTTTTACTGATATATCGATTGTGGAAAATATTGTTGTCTAATATGTCGAGGCCAGAAACTTTTTGGATGGCCCTCATATATGGTAACTGGGTCAGGTGTTGTAAAATGTTAACGAGTCAGGTTTTATGATTGGTTGTTTGGCAGTTCCTTGTTTTTACGTCTTTTTTAGAATTTTCATTATCTCCACCAAGTCGACGAAGTGATTGGCATAGATTGTGATTCGTCAGATTTGTCTGTCTGTATGTCTGGGCTGTAAAATGGTTAAATCTACAAACTTCAGATTTGACATGCGTGCTCTCAAGGACATTTTGAGCGTGACTCGTTAAAAATTTTCCAAAAGGGGCAGGTCAGAGCCACGCAACTGACCCCTAAATTTTTGGTCATTGTATGCTACTGACTTTGAAATATATACAACTTTATTCGTCAAGACGCTGACGGCAAGTAAACAAAAGAAAATACAAGAAAATACGAAAAAGTAAACAACTTAACAAAAATAAACTAATAATTAGAATTGCTATCAACAACCAACAGTTCTTTCATTGCCACGTCCATTGCTCCGTTACACAACAATAATACAACACTGGAAGGCATTTGGTTTTTAGCAACTGTACAGTAATATTTCTGACGCAATACGTCCAATTTTGCCGAATAATAACAAATTTATGGACTTGAAATTAGGCACATAGCTTTAAATTAGTATTTTGTAAATAAAATCACTTGGCATAGATTTATGCACTCTCATGAGGGTTTTTAATATTTTTATCGCTTTTAAAATTTTTGTTATGGATGTGAATTGTAACTTGTTTGAAATCCACAACCCACGTTTCTATGCCGTGTGGCGAGTCACACCAGATTGTTTATCTGTCGGCAATTGTATTTTGGGTGTGTGTTTTTGCTGTTAATTTGCTAGGTTGAATAACGTATTTCTTTTGAACCTTCTGTGTACACCGTTTGTTTAATGTACATTATTGTTACTAGTTGTTGATGATAAGATAATCATTGTGGATTAATGTTGTGTGTGGTTATTATGATAATTGACTGTAATCACGGTGATTGTGTCGTCAGTGTTATGTGCTGCAGTAATGTCCCAAGTGTTGATCAAGTTGTTCGTTATTAAAACATTTCCAGTGCGATTTTTTCTTCTTAATTAATTTTAGTTACCTGACATTAATGTAACATTGAAACGAATTGCTTATACAGACCGAGACAACGCTTCTGTATTCACAGCGTATAAAGTCAACGAGTCACACCTGCTATCATGGAATAAAGCTTATTTAATAGGCATATATGGTCGCAATAAAATGAAACGTTGTGAATTTATATGACACACAAATATTTCAAATACGCTCAAAAACCAGACGCACCAGAGACATAATGAAATAAAATATTTATAGAATAGCATTATAAATATCACTATCATTCGTCTGATAGTGGTATAGTGAGGCCTGAAGTAATAATTTTTACGTGTGGTTTTAGAAATGCACGAATGCATGTGATTACATTTTTGTAACTTGACAAATTTTTTATATGAAAGTTTTTTACTACCGCGAAACGCTGAAATAAATTTAGCAACTAAAGAGTTAAGAAAAGTGGTTTTAAAAATCATACCAAACCTGCCCATAACGGCAAGTAATTTACTTATTTAACTACGTCGCACCTGCTTGGTTACGTTGGTCGTCATGGAAACGTGCTAACAACTGCTGATGATGTAGCAGGTCGGAAAGGTGTGGAGCGCTATAATAAATTTTTCGTTAAACTGTAAAATTATCGCGGCTCTTACAAGTCTAGCATTAACTCGTAGTAAGCAAGCGAGTGTTTTGTAACTGACTGAACTTATGGCGCGCACTGATGCGAACGGAAACTCGATGTAGACGACGTACTTTCAGTAAGCGATGGCCGGCGTACGCTGTTGCTAGCTGACGATTAGCGTTCGTATTCTGAACGGGCGTGGCTGTACAAAATGCCGCGGCCACGGTCTGCGGGATCGGAGCTTAGTGACATCGATGCAGATGGGCTTGCCGAGCAAGAACTGGAATTGCAGAAACTGAATCACCAGTATCGACTGCTGGAGAATGACCGTAAAGTCTACGCACAGGAAACGCAAGATGTGATCAAAAAGCAGAAGTGGGTGAACGCTTTGTTACGTTGAGAGTTTGATATGAATTGCTGTTGATAGATTAATTATAGTGCTATTCAGCGGACGGGGAGATAGCCTAACCCTCGGCCAAAACATGCAGTTTTTTCCAATTAAAAAATGATGTACGATTCACCAGAAGACAACATTGATCAGCGATTGTGCCTTTTACCAAATTATTTTGGTTTCTGTTATATCAGCTAAATTAGAAACTGTACGTATTAGGTAGAGGGATTTATTCTAATTTTTGTGATAGATATTAAGTGTGCAACATATACAGTCATTATTCTTTGCAGGAGTCAGATAAAGAAGCTGGAAGCTGAGCAGGAAGAGCTTCAGAAAGACCTGAAATTGATTGAAAGTAGCAGTAATCAAGCTCGCAATGAGAAGGCTTGCGAGAGTCTCGGAGAACTTGGTCGTAAAAAACGTACGTTATGTTTTAACTGATTTTTACCAGAATTGTTTCTGTTTTACTGCTTGTATTTTTCAGTATTAATTATTATTGACTTCTGCAGTTTACTTTTTTGTAAGCCTGTACTAAATTTTGTAGCCTCATTGAAGTAACATTAAACGATTTTCACATTTTTATTAGTAAACTGAGCAGTAGGCTAAATTTACACTAAGTTGATCATAACCATCTCTCATACACCAAATGTGCTACATTTCCCACTCTCATGTAGGGTGCCTATTTGGGTAATTATTTAAAAAAATTTCCTAAGCTTTAAAATGTTAAGATACTGCTTTTAATGCCAGTGAATGAGTTGTGAAGATTGGTCATTATTTAATGGAGTTCTGGTTTGACAAGATCGAAGTTTACTTCTTTGACCACTTTGTCTGTCTGCTTTGTCTGCATACCAAGCACGTTTGACATTATTACAGCTAACATGGTGTATAAGTTGCTTAATTACCTACTTTAAAGTAAAGGTAAAATTCTGCTAACATTGCTTATATGAGGCAGCTTTATGACCAGTAGTGACAGCTGATGAGCATGAGCTAATGATACTGCAGTGCCATCCATTGCCGTCACCAGTGAACAGTTGGATTTGTGGTGCAGCAAGCGGCCTCTCTTGGTCTTTACTTTGTAGCTTGTAAACTGCTAGTTATTGTCTATCTTGCTGAGGGTAGGAGGCTAAGTTGCAGCAGCATCATGGGTTAAAGAAGGTCGGGACAAAAAGTTGCAATTTTCCAACAAACAGCTGCAAATTCCCAACAGAAGCGATTACGGATGATCAAAATTTTAATTTTCCCCTAAAATCTGCCAAAATTGAAAATTTTAAAAAAAATTTCTGTTTGTGGAAACAGTTTCCAACAAGAAGAAAATTATTGGACAAGCTAAAATTTAGGTGAAGGGACAGTTACTCTTCTCTCCTTGTTACGACCCGGTGCTGAGTTGACCCTGTTTTATGTATTTCTGCTGTATGCTTCACTACCGTTTTACTTCTGCATGGGCGCAGGTGATGTTGACAATGAGATCGAAGAAGAGAAGAAGAGACAGCAAGAGCTCGATGCTGAGATCAGAGAGATGGAGAAGAAACTGCGTGAAAAGCAGCTGCGAAGCGATGGAAAGAGCGGAGGAAAGGGCGGAGCCAGTGGAGGCAGCGGTGGCAGTGGTGGCGGCGGTAAGAAAGGCAGCAGCACAAAGTCAACAAATCAGAGAAATGCACGAAAACTGGAAGATCAACTGCAGCTGGTGAGTCGTTTTTGCATTCGTTTTGTTCAATTATTGTGATGTTGTTCTAGTTATCAAAAATGAAGAACTGACTACTTTTGCTGCTGCTGCTGCTGCTGCTACAACTACCACAACACTTTTATAACCATTACCACTAGTACTACCATGTAGTAAATTTCACATTTTGTACTGCTAGTGAACTTAGAGTTTGCTGCATATTTCTGTTTGCTTATCCGTGTTTTTATTTACTCTTATATGAACTGTGTTCAAGCGTGTTGTCTGCATAAAATCAGCTGATTGGTTGATTGATTTAGTTTTCGTTTTATTAGTTTACTTTTGTAAGAGTTATTCCAGTTTAAGTCATGCAGCTAAAGCAAACTGAAAGTGCAAAAGTAGTCGTAGCTGTTCTTATCATTAGTTCTATAGAATGTGTTAGGTTTGCTAGTTATTTTTCTTCGTTACACGAGCATTTGGTGTTTTTGTGCATGCCAGGCGAACAACAAGTTTGGCAAGATGTTGGAGACAAATCAAGCCCTGCGTAAACAGATCGATGCTCTGCGTGTAGCGAGGCAGCGCTTTGACAACCTGTACAAGAAGCTTGAGAAAGAGAAGCAGGATTTGCAGCATGAGACCAGTGAGGTCATTGACCTGTCAAACCAGGCGTACGACCAAAGGTAAAAAAGAGCATCACCACACTCTGTGTCTGCATGCCAATTTTCATGTGCATTGTGGGTGTTGTCGCTGTAGTGTAGACATCAGGTCTAGTTTCCCAGTTGTGCTTATAGGTTTTTCAAGTGTTCTTTTCTCAAGCATTGTTTTTAAGTAATGCTAGTTTGTCTTTGTTTGTGCTAGTTTGTGCTAGTTTATCTTTTGTGTTTTTAAGCGAAATCAATTTTAGCTATTCCCATACTTGTCTCCATAGTGTTGTTTATCTTGTGGGGTCCATTGACATATCGTGTACGATGGAGGTTCCTGGCCCCAGGGAAAGATGAGGTTTGGGGTTGAGCCCCAAGCCAAAACATGCAACTGCAAATGGCTGCCAAACCGTCAGTCCTACGCTGGCATTTGGCGAATACAAATGAATGCGGACTGCAGAGCAGTTCCTCAGTTTGCCAAATTACTATCGTCTTTTTTGCATTTGCATTTGTTTTTGTGCAACAAAGGATCTACTTGCTTACTGCCTGTGATAGAGTTGAGGCTCAGGAGAAGATGATATCACTGCGTGATCGTGCTGACAAGGACGTGCAGCAGCACATGGCGGAGATGAAGGAACTGATTCGCGTCATTGACCAGGACCGCAGACTGCGAGAGTTCATGAACGCCAAGAGCAAAGAACGAGAGGAGGACCGACAACTTGTCGCTTGGAGACAACGCAAAGGTTCGTCTGCACTGTGCCGTCTTAGCTCAGAAATACATTTTTTAAATTTTAGTTGTTTTTTGGATTGTGCTATCTGAACTTTGTTAGTTATGCTTTGTAGTTTTGTAATATTTATTACCGGTAATTTATTAATCTGAATATTTTATTTTGTAAATTCAGCTACAAGCAGCGACGCACTAAGTCTGTCTGTAAGGAAAAATATCAGTTTGTCAGGACTATTTTGGCTTCAATCCACCTATCATCATGACTGAGAAATGAGGTAGGCTGTGGAGGTTTAAAACGTTAGGAGAACTGTTGCTATTAGTTATATTGAGTTTTAGTTACGTTTCTCTTTTCCTGGTGTCTACTGTCGTATTATGATGTATATTTGTGATGTATACGCTTAGTTAAATTATCGTTAATTCTGTTAATTCAGAGACGATGGAAGCAGAGAAGAAAAAAGCCGGACAGACTGATACGGTGGACTCGTACGAAGCAGCCTTTCAGCGCATTCATGAGATCACACGTGAGCAAAACATTGACAAGATCGTACGTCAGTTCATTGAAGTCGAGGACGAGAACTTTGCTCTTTTCAATTTTGTCAGTGACCAGAACAATCGTATCGAGTATCTGCAAGAGGAAATTGAAGAGGTACTGTGCATAGACCACTAAATAATACTAATCTACACTCACTGTGTCCGGAAAAAAGAGTCTATGGTTTTTTCAACATATCTTTGACAAACCTTAACCTATTTTAATAATTTTTAGCATGACCCGTTTTGAATATTCGCTTTATTAAACCGTTAAAGTATTTTCTTTTTATATTGTTATGTCACTACGTAGAGCTGACGTAATTATGACGTCATCAAAAATGTTGTTTTTATTGTATCCGAGGTGAAAAAGGCTAACAGTGTTTTGGTTAATAACTTTAACAAAATTAAACATATGTTTATAATTTTTTGTAGGCAACATTAAAAAAGCAACGTGCAACTGACAGTCTACTGATAGTCCACTTTGCCTGAATACTGACGCCACTTTACCATGCAAAATAAAACATTCTTCGTATTCTTACTTTTCTCCACACCAAAATAAACAGAAATGCAGAAAAATAGGCTTTTTAGCCTGTAGCTGCCTTAGTTGTCAGCAACAGTGACAAAACTTGCTATTCGCCAACTTTTGAGTCAACAACTTTATTATGAATGTACACTATCGCGACGCTAACGCATGCTGCAGAAATGACGCGCTGCCTGCTGATAACGGCTGCTGCACAACGGTGCTCTCGTAGTGAACGCAACGTCCACGCGTTAACATGGCGAAAAGCAAGACTAGGTTAAAAATTTGGATAAAAAGTAATATATTTCTATGCTAACAATTTCTGCAGTTTTTTAACTGCAATTTTCCTTTATTATTTTTCTTGTTGTCGTATTGCAGAGGCTCATTTAGACATTATCTTTCTGCAAAAAATGGCATTTTTGATGACGTCACGATTAAATTAGCTATTTTTAGTAAGAAGTAAATTTTAAAGATAAGTTTTAGATGCCTTTAGTAAAACGTATCATTGTGATAATGCGTGCCAAAAATTATAAAAGTAAGTTTGTATTTGTTGAAGTTATTCAGAAAAAAGTGTAGACTCTTTTTTCCGGACACGGTGTAGATGTCCTTGCGCTGTGGCTTATCATATTGTGGCTTTTTACTCATCATGTTACTGCGGCGGTACGACGAGCACCATGAACTTTATGTTTCTGACTGGCCTAGTTTTCCGAGTTTTTTTTTGATTAGTGCAGCTAGCTTTTCAGATCAAGTCAAACAGCCAGCTTTGTATGTCAAACTTGTAACCAAACAAAATATTATGAAATAGAAGAACTGAAAAAAGCTTATAAACTTGAAAAAGCGAATGAGCTTCAACTGCTATAGCGTGCTGTTGCATCATACTGTATTTCACGGCACTGCTGCAGCTGCGTGATATTGCTCTGTCGGAAGTTATTATTTATGTGTTATTGTTTGTCTAATACAAATCATTGGATTTATTGTGTGATTGATTAATTGAGTACTGCATTTATTTGTTCGTGTTTTGTCTGTGGTGTAGGTTAATGGAAGGATTTCCAGCTTTGAGCAGGAGAGTTCAAAAGTGGAAAGCCAAAGGCAAGACGTAATGGTGGAACTGGAAGAAAAGCAGCGTAGTTTGGCGAAACAAGCAGACACCTTCGATGAACGTACAAAAGAACTCGCCAAAGTACTTGACCAAGTGAAAGCTGGTAAAACCAGTTTTTTTTAACAGTTTTATTAAATAAATGAAAATGGTCTAAAGTTGATTTTAACTGCTTGTACTACTAGGATGTATCAGTTTTCTGGATCTGGGCGTGGTCAAGGTCACGTGACCGAATTTGTGAATGTAGTCTGGAAGATGGATTTGGCAGCTTGAGAGACAACTGGTTTTTGACACTTATAAATCTGACGGTGTGCATTGGGCCATAAAATAAATCATCTGCGCTGATTTATATGTTCAACATGTGTTCAACATGCTACATATATTGCATGATCTGCAAAAAATATATTTAGACATTTTCATTTTACACGCCTTAGTTATTAGCGAGCATATTAATTTGTTGTTGTTGCAGTTGGGTATAGCACAGAGGTTTTGGCAGTGCAAGGAAAACTGTCCGGGGATCGCAGAAACGAGAGGGGGAAATACAGGGGAGGGATTTATCTGGGAGTGAAAAGGGTTTGTCGAGAAGATGTCCAAGAGATATGTCTGGCGCCAGCAGCAAATGCGGGTATGTTTTAGGCGTGAATTCTCTGTTCACGAAGACTGGTTGCGACCGATCTGCTATTGACGACATGCTGAACGCACAGGAAGGCGTGACCGACCAGAACTTGTTGCAGTATCTGGGCATCATCGAAGCGCGAGCAAACCAACTGCTTCTCACTCGCGCCTTCATCATTAAACACCAGGTCAGTCACGAACGAAACAGGTCTTTTGTCTTTGTAAATCTTGGTATTCAGTATCTCACGTGGTACAGTGGAAGTATAGCAAAACGTGTGCAGAGTTGTAAGATCTTTATTGGTCCTTTCTGGCTAAGTGTATCTGTGACAGTATTATTGTGAATATTGGTCAATTGTAATGCAATTTTGACAGAAGCTAGAGCTTATTTTTTGGCCCACCGTAGTGCCCTGGTCCTAACGGGCCGCATTACGATTTTCCTCGTTCGTCCGTCTGTCCGTCTATCCCTGCGTTCTCCTAATTCGAAAACTAAAAAGCGCAGAAAACTCAGTATTGGTTCGAATGTTTCCCAAGATCAGAGTAACTGGTGTGACATTTTTCAGCTCTAACGATCAAAGGCCAGGAGGTCGGTCGTTCAATATTTCGGCACCGAGGAATTATGTTAAATACTGATGAAGTAATATTGTCTCTGTTTGTTAACCGGCAGAAACCGCAATTCATTCTGCTTCCCTCGGAGACTGTTAGTAGGCCCGATTCAACCGATGCATGTTGTGAACAGAACGATGAGGAATTTGCGACAAAGCGGCCAGTGCTGCTTGGTGAAGGACCCCAGCCACACACCAACCCTCCCACCATTCTACCTCCAGCTGTCGGGTAAGTATAGGTTTCAGCACGGTCAGCAGTGTGTCGTGTGAGTGTAGCGAGGCATAATACACAGTACACCGTGTTGAAACGTACTTATTTCGTGACTGTGATCGACGGCGTGTTCTGCCTGAGAACGGCTGCTGTACACAGACCCCAGCGACGTTGCGGTCGTCATGCTTGAGTGGAGTGAGAGATAGGCGACTAAAGTACTACACCGTGTTTAAAAAAAAAACAGTCAAAATTGTTTTTCTCATAACTTTGTTAAATTTTCATGGACTTTGATAATTCTTGGCATAAAGATGGCCAAAACGATAGAATTATGAAAGGTGGACTTATTTTCCACCTCTTCTGATTTATGTCAGCGCACTACCATGTGAAACACAGATGCACCAAATTGTTACATTTCACAGTGATTATTTGTATCCGATTGCTCACCTTTGCAATATCAATTTGACAGATGGCGCCACAGGGCGCCACGTGACTTATTAATTTTGTGGTATTAAATATTGTATTTACAATGAAAATAGCAGACAACAAAATAGCTGACTTATGAGCTTAAAACATGTCTAATCAATGAGTGAATGCAGTTTGATCAGTCAACCTTTGATTCCGCTATCAGCCAGTGGCGTTGTATCTAAGCCATTGTGTCCGTGTATGCTGGGCACACTGTGGGCATAAACCGCATAAACTCTGATCATTTGCAAGCGAGTTGTTATACAGTCTTCCATCTCTCTGGGGTAGGTAAATCGAGTAACCAGCATGTCTGACTGGGGTTAAAGTGAGACACGTTTACCTGTGTCGTGTGTGATTCCATATGGCATGTGACGTTCCGTTGCTTTAAAACGGGTTAATTACCGGCAGTAGCTATAGACGACCTTTAATCTTTTTAACGTTTATGCTGTGTGGTTGATTGCAAAATGCAGCGATACATACGAGAGTGATTCGGACGACGAGACAGCCTCGGACGACGAGAGTCGGCCACAGACCAAGGACGAACTCATGTCCCGAGCGATGAAATCCGTCGTCAAACGCGAGAGCGCTTACAGGAGACAGGATCAGTTCGAGCTGTCAGAGTTGCTGGACAGGTCAAAGAAAGACCGCCACCACAAGCAGCAGAAAGCAATGAAGGCGTAACTTTCGCGGCAGTGACTTTTCTTGTTTTCTGGTTTCGCCCGACTATGCAGGATATATGCTTTTCAGACTAAGTTGCCTTGTGTGAGATACAACAGATATGCTTGCAAGCTTTTTCTATTAAAAAATAACTGGTTTTAAGAACAGTAATAATTGTTAGAGGTCGCTCACGTCATAAACACGTTGTGAAATAAAGTCGCTTTAGGGTACTGAAAGTAACTTTGTAACTTGCTTATTCAGAAGCTAACTAGATTTCACAAGGTAGGGTAGCGACACTGTTGACATTGCTTCTGTCACGTCTGCTGCTGTAAATATTACAGGATTTCTTTAGGCATACTCTATTAGTAGCTCTCCTATTTGTGTGTATATTAACGCTAGGCTGAATTGGTTTTGTTCCTGTATTAGGTCTATAAGATTGGACGACACTGTGAACATACGTGTAGTAGATAACTTTTTTAGCTAATGTTTGAAAAATGCTATTTATTATAGTATTGCCATCCATGCAGATTAAAACGAAACATCGTGATGTTATTGGCTGAAAAATGATAAAATTATCTTTCTTGATAACTGATTAACCTTTTTATGTTATAATGAATTTTTAAAGTCAATTAGTTAAAGACTAATGTATATTGAACAAGGTAAATAAACTCATCATTCCAGCAATTTTGCGGCAACTTTTTTTGCTGTTGATTTTTTTCTATTTATTTTATTGTTTTTTTACAGGATTATGCACTGAGTAATACAAGTAATGAGTAATCAATTGATGCATAGATAAAATGTTGTCGTGTGATTGAGCCGCTTTGTTATTGTCTTCGATGCAACACTGCTAGATGATGTTGCGATTTTTGGCTGATATTTGTTGCCATTTTTATAGTCAACATTACCAGCACTGTTTCTACTATTGACGTATGTGATGCTGATAAATTAATTATTGATTTACCAGGGTCGTGCATGTCGCTGACGTTTAATTCTGCAGTTCGTGAGAGAATAAAATAGCAGATGAACATTTTAATAATGTTTGTGATTGTTTGAAGTATATTTCAGCGTAGGCCTATCTATTTCAGCATCTTCGTATTACCATTAGTTGACTTCTGATGTACAGAAATTAAGTGTGTACTAGTTGTAGTTAGCTTATTTGTTTGTGTGTCATTTGGTAGCGTATATTTTTTCGTCATCGGTATGGTGCATGTATCGTGTGAAATAATAATTTACATTTATGCAAGTCCAAGCGCATTCTGTGATCACTGTAAATAGATTTTTGATTTTTGCGTATTTTTTGCATGTCCGTGTGCAGTGGCGTAGTGAGAAATTTCACCCCGGGGAGGGCCTTGTCTCCATTCCCCTCTTTCTCTTTCCCAATTTGTCCCTCTCCTCCCCTTTCCCTTCCTCTTTACCCCCTCTCTCCCTTCCTCTCTCCTCCCTCTTCCCTTCTTCTCCCCTCCCTTAGAAGTAGGACCCCCTAAAATCCAGCTAGGGGGCTGGGGGAGCGCTGTGAGCTCTCCCAGCTGAAATCGCATTTGGTGCATTTTAGCTTTAAAAAATGAGATCTGGTGGCAACGATTTTAAATATTTTCAACTGACCGAATTGGTCAATTTTGTGCAGTTTAAAACGTATGCTTATGTTTTGTCTGGAGGATTGGGGTTTCCCCCCTTGGCTACGTCACTGCCCATGTGTGCGCGCGTGCGTGTTTTTTCCGTCGTTATTGTTGAAAAATCTGCTGCTTTGATGCACGTTTTGTCGACGTACGTTTTATGAATGTTCCTGAGCAAGTTGTGATTTCATGGCCAGATTACTTTAATTTCATGCAATAAAACTGCTAGCTTAGTAAATATCGATAGTGGTTTCGATTAAAAAATTAAACGGCTTTTATTTGGTTGAATTACTGTATTTAGACGTACGTAAATCAATCAGCATAAATCTTTTTGCTATCTTTAGTTATTTCCTCTTGGTTTCGTGCGCATCGCAGCGGCGTCGTCGGCTAAAAAGGTAGGCCGGGCAGCGTGTTGCAATTTTACCGGAAACACTACAAGTTTCCGACGGAATTCCGGTCGCGTTTATAAACTTAACCCGTATAACTGGCATCGGTTGTGCTGGGTAAGTCGGGTTTAGACCTGTAAGCAAGAGCGAGAGCGAGCGGTAGCGAGCGAGAAACGGGACGAGGGGAGCGAGAAACGGGACGAGGGGAGCGAGCGAGATTTTTCCCGTGAGCGAGCGACAATACATACGAGCGAGTCGAAACGAGCGAAATTTAAAACAGCACATGATTTTTCACGCGCGACACCCCTGTCGGTGTTTATCTATCCATCACACTCTGCGACTGTATCAAAACGGTGCAAGCTAGGATCACGAAATCTTCACTGTCAGCTGCCACAAATTAGACTCCAGTTTTAGGATCTTAGAAACAGTGCGAGATATTGTCAAAGTCCTCAATCATTTCCACCTTGGGTATCATCACGCACTTAAATTTTAAGAAATCGACTTCCACGCGATCTAATGCAGATCACATGCATCATTTGGGAAATTATGAAAAAAACTACTCGATCTATACAGGGTGCGACAAAAAAAGTAATTCTCTGTCGTGTTTTACAAAACTTTAAGCAACGACTTAAAATTTTTGGATGGATTTTGGATTTTTCGCTGAGCGAGAAAAGCGAGCGAGATTTACCTACGAGCGAGCGAGAAAACGGCTGGTGAGTCGCTTACGGGTCTAGTCGGGTTTACGCGGTTTATGAACGATCAGTTAAATCGGTGGGCGTGGCAGTGGCGTGCAGCGTACAGTAGTGTAGGCCTACAGTAATGTGATATATTTTCTGTGTGCGTAAACATCGCGAAAACTGCGGTTAATAATAAAAGTAATGGCAGACAAGATTCAGCAAACAATGCACAGAATTGAAATGTTTGTGAAAATAATCAGCCTCATTACCGACAACAAACGATGACTTCATCTATAACCAGTCGATCCTACTAGCGAGCAGGGTCGTTCGGTTAGCGATCCGGGTAGAGAACCGAGCGTTCTTAAACTATCAACCTAGTTTTGGTTATTAGGCCTAGTTTGTGAACGGCTGGGTCATAACCCGGATTACCCAGTGCGAGTTTATCAACGTAGTCTCCGATACACATCTGCAAATTTCTGTAAGAGAAATTAGGGGTGCTTAAAATTTTGATATTGTTTTTCATTTTTTTAAATGTCAGTTTTCAGCCCCAAATTTTGCATTTCTGTACGAAAACTTTTAGACAAGAATATTTTTCGGCAGCCAAAATTTGGTGCCTTTTGCCACGACGCTACTGCCCCTAGCACCTTAGCGGCGCTGCTGGTTTCTTGCTGAGTGACTCAGTGGAGTAGCCAGAAATGTGAATTCCCATCTCCTAACCTTTTTTCTCTTTCTTTCCTGTTTTTTTCTCTCCTCTACTTAGAAGTAAAAACACTAAATTCCAGCTAAGGGATCTTGGGAGCAAAGTGAGCTTCCCCAGTGGGGTCTGGGACACAGCCCAAGCCGAAATTAAATTTGGTGCATGATAGCCTTAATATGAGATCTGGTGGCAACGATTTTAATTATTTGCCAGTCTGAGTCCCTATAATATCTGTTTTCACAACAAGATAATGTTCATTTGAACACGGAGTCTCCGATAGTTTACATCATATGTCCGTAGCCTACAAATATAATCAGTGAGCTGTTTAGACTGGTAAAAAAATTTAACAATTTAATTTCAAATTGAACAGCAGCAATGATCTTTTCATCCTTCTGTATTATTTTAACTAAACAATAAAAATTGTCAGTCACGAAACCATTCGATTAGTCACCAACGTTTCACTATAAATGGTCCATCGTCACCATGCGTCTATTTTGCACCGTTATGGAGATGTACCGCCTCAAATATTGGACGCACGGACGTGGACACGGAAAAAAAGATGGAAGAAGAGAAAGAGAAAGAGAAAGGGGATGGAGAAGGAAAGAGAAAGGGAAAGGGAAAAAAGAAAAGAAAGGGGAAGGAGAAGAAGAAAAGGGATGGAAGGTAAAGAGAAAGGGAAGCGAAATGGAAAGGGAAAAAGAAAGAAAAAAAGGGTAAGGGGAAGGAAAAAAGGAAGGAAGAAGGAGAAAAAAAGGAAAAGGGAAAGAGATAAAGGAAAGAAAGAAAAGGGAAAAAGAGGGGAAAAGGAAAGGGAAAAGGAAAGGGAAAGGTCTAAAGGTCTGTGGTCTAATCGCGTTAAGACGTTTAATGTTAAATATGCCACCTGCGGGGGCAGCTTTGTAGATTATGGCACCAGTGTCAAATAGTGGTTATTGTTAGTACTACTATTATTACGCCTGTGTGTTTATTTATTTATTTTTCTTTTCCTGTTGTTAATTGCATGCATGTGCGTATGTATTAATCTATCGTTTCATCGATGAATAAAGATGTATATAAAGGGAAAGGAAAGAGAAGAATAAAATTAGAGCAAGGGAAAATGGAAGGGAAAGGAAAAGGGGATGGAGAAGTGGAAGGGAAAGGGGAACGGAAAAAGAAGGTGGAAAGAAGATAGCTTAAGAAAAGTTGGACGCACGCGCGGATGCACGCACGGACGGACACAAAGGTGATTTTATATTGTCCAATGCTATGCATTGCATTGGACAGACAATTTGTGGGGACCTGGGCCCCACTAAGCTTTCCTTGTCTATGACACTGAAGTGATTAGTGTCGTTAGGAACGAACGCATCACTGCAGCACGAGCACTCATCACGGTGCTGATAATTTGACGTCTGCCTCCCGGTCACATGTGCGGCAAGGCAATGGACGAGGCGTTAAATGGCTTCTAGCATCGCATCGACTTAGCTGAGCTAGACGTGTGATAAAATTAGCGCTTATACAAATAGAGCAGCCGCGGCCATGTCCGGCGCAAAAAAATGCTGAGTGTGCCACTATTCTAATGCCTGCGTGTAAAACGAAAATTAAAAATAAACCGAAACTGGCGTGCAATTTTGTTTACAGAAAAAATTACGCTTCGTCATAAGTTGTTCAAACTGCCTAACACAAAATCGCATGCAAAACCAGTTCGGTTTAATTTTAGCTTAGGTTTCACATGTCCTACAGACTCCGTTACTCTTTAGTGTCGGCAGAGGATAAACCGAATTTTTGAGCTTGGTTCGCTATCGCCGATAAAGTCCATTAGATGACGTCGCAAGTACATCGTTTGTTTTACGTTTGATCCTCAATTAGGCTCGATGAAAAATTCTCACAGGAAGTGCTACGACGAAATGACGCTTGATTTGCTGCCCGCCGACGTCGCTAGGGGTGCTGACACATGCATGATAAAAATTAAAAAGCTAAATTAAAACGACTTGAGACGGTCGCCGTCGACTTTTTAAACTGTTTATCACAGAACAATACGTATAGAGCTACAAAGTTGCCGTAAAGCTGTACTTCGTCGCAGGAAGTTGCACGAAATGCAGTCAGTAAAACAAGATAAATTGTTTTACGTCTGTTTTACGTCGGTTTATTTTACTTTATCACACAAATGGGAGCACTCTTGAGCTATAAATTGAGACAGGTGCTTCAGCCGAAGCATCGTCGCTCTGCTAGCCTGCCGATTGCCGTAAACTGGGCCGACCAGTTATATTACGCAGGATTTCAGGACTTCGGGAGCCTACAATTTCCGGAGGCGGTTGGTTAAATATTAAATCAGTTGATTTCCTACGAGAACCGAGGTTGTTGTCAGACACTCAGACTAACTCGCCGTTCCAACCCATGCTCTATAGGCGCCAGTGAAACGCTCTGTTCAGCAGCACTTGAATGCGTCACGGTCATTGTTCAAAATGTTGCATGGAACCCCTGACCATTAGCATGCATGTTTTGGCAAAATGGTTCAAACTTCAATATCCTTTTTTCATGCTGTATTAAAAAATTTCCACTAGCCACTTTTCTTCGTCAACAATTTTTCCATGACCTTTGGTCTAATTTAATCTGAATTCCGTGAGATGTATGGGGAGCGTTCTAAGCGAGTGCTGTGAAACTGTAAGCTTTTCCCAGCTAGTCTAAGTGGAACGGGCCTCAAACATAGGCAGAATCACAAAACACATAAAACATTATAATTATATGACTGCAAAGACGCTACAGCAAAAAGATAGACATTCACAATATATGCTTCAGTATACTAACAGTAGCGGAGTAGGCCTATAATTTTTTGTTCTACACTCTTTAGTGAAAATTCGAACCCTAGAGATTCTTCCTGTAGGCCTATACATCAAATCTTACAGTCGACAGATTATTGTTTTGTTTATGTGATCCGTGATTCAGTTTAATACACGTACCGGGGTGTGTCATTGCGCAGGCTGTTCATCGCACATCGTGTCGGTCATGGGGCCAATAGTTCGTTTTCCGTTATTCTGCGGCCGACTTAACCGGTCGCAAAAACTGTCTCGCCCGTCCATTTTTTCGTCCGTCCCGTTCGATTTGTTAACTCGAAAATAAAATGGCACAGAAAAACCCAAATTACTGTTAACTTTCCCCAGGGCAGGATTAAACCGTGTGCCATTTTTTTCACCCGAAAAAGTCAAAAGTCCGGTTTGTGGTTAAGGTTGCGGTGGTTTAGACAGACGGCCGCACAAAATGTCGGTAGTGGGCCGACGTATGTTTTTTAGAAATTGGGTTTGCCAAAAACTTGTTTTAAACAACGCCGAAACCGAATTTATCAAACGTTAAAATTAAACGATTAAAATTTTATTATAAATAAATACGTCAAAATTTTCAACGACTGATCGTTAAGTCCTACAGTTCTAGTTTTAACTATTTTACGAATGCAGTAACTTGCAAGCAGTAGTAATATAATTTAAAAACACAATTCAAAAGCAGTTATTTTAGGCTTGAAAGTAGCTTGAACTCTAACACCGACCCTAACCTTAGCCTATTCTTAACTCTACTTATGGCCTTAATCATGATGGTCTTCCGGAATGGCGGGTCGACACTGTTGCTAGTGTCAGAAAACGGCCGGAAGGTTGGAAGATCGACGGCGTGCTGCGCTCGAGCTGCTATCAACTCGGCGACTGCAGCCGAGAATGCACAGAAACGCACGTCGAAATTCATCGTTGAAAATTGCGTACAGGATCGGATTGATGGGCCAAAAAACTGTTACTGGTAGAAGTCTTTGGCTGTGTTAGCTTTGGTAAAATACGGCATGTTAACCCAACTTAGCTGGCTTTCAGAGCACTAGGCCTATAGGTGGGGGGGCTAAACGTTTGCTTGCTTACTTACTTATTTACTTACTTACAGAATCGGATTGATGGTCGAGTTGGAATACCCGAGCCAGAAGAAAAACGCGAACATGGACCGTGGGACTGGACAGACGGCGGGCGAACACCAGCCGGACACGACGTAGATGACGAAGAAGCCGACCCACATTCCGCAGAAACACGCGATTATAATCGCCATGCGCACGGTAGCTCTCATCTCCCTCTGTTCACTGAGGAAGCGACTGAGACTGGCCCTGCGGCCAAGCGCCAGGACGGCTGATATCGTTGATCGTCGCGTCGGGCGCTCGGTGTGCCGTGGACGAGGTACGTGCAGATTGACGGACCGACGAAAGCTTGGAGTCCGTGACGGCGACAGCAACAGCGACGACGACGACGACATCAGACTGAGACTCTGCGGTAGACTCTGAGTGAGTCTGAGCGAGTAAGTAGAGGTTTAACGTCCCGCTCAACACGTAATAGGTCATTTCCGGGACGGACGGCCTTCCCCGGCAATGCACACAAACACATAATAATGAGCATAAAGTTTAACCTTTACATGTAGAAAAACCTGCCGGTAGACTCTGAGGCACCGACAGCCTGTCCACCTTGTGGTGAAGTTGTGCCAGCCTCCACTTTGTGTCAGTCAGCCTCCACCGTTTACTTCCCGTTCTACTAGCAGTTACGCCGAGCGCACGTTCGTGGTTATTTACTTACTGACGTACTTATTTGCTCAGTTTGTTCATTTGCAGCTTATATGAGACAAACTGACATTAACTGCAAACAGTTTATGCGGCTGCTGAAGACATTTTTGTTTGTGTGTTGAGATCGCTTCGCATTGTGGTTAACTGTTAAATAGCGCCTCCTAAGTTATCTTCTTGTTGGAGTCTCCCGTCGAGTTGACGGATGAGTTATTTTACTTACTTACTTTCGTACTTATTAGTTCAGTTTGTCCACTGTGTTCAGCCTGTCCACCTTGTCAGCTTTGTCCGTCGGACAAGGACTTAGTCGACCGTCGTCGCGGCGTGCTAATACAAACATGACAGTCTTTTCAATCAATCAAGTTTATCGCTAGCAACACGGGCTTATCGAAAAAAAATTATGCAGTGAGTCGTGATAATAGGAAAGATACGGTAAAAAAGCTCTGAAAGCGAAAGTACTGTAAATACTGTTAGTGTGAACTGGAAACAAAAGCAACACGACTGTAGAGCAGTCACAGTTATTATTATTGTCCCGCAAAATGAAAATAATTTAGAAAAAAAAATTCCAAGTAGGCCTATACTGTGGGAGCGGGACTCAGGATCTGTGTGCTAAGCATTATCAAATTGGTACAGATTTGACGAAGTTCTAACAAAAACAAGTTGGGTCATTTTTTGGCCCACCATGTTCTTTTTTCTGCCATTTGTGGTAAACAGAGGTTTTTATTGTTTATCGTTTGCGAATTAGTGCAAGCTTGTCGTATAAAAACCAGACAGATTTTATTCCGTGCCCGCTTATCTGTTCATTGCTGAAAATCGTCCGATAGTGCGTCGATCGTTTCAGCTGCTGGCGTGACGTCGTGATGGGCGGTTAGTTGTCAGCGATTAAACGGCCGGGTGCAGCATCTCAGGCGAGGCCTGTAGTCTATAGGTCTGCGTCAGCAACCGAACAGACACGAGACGGCGACACGTCGAACGCATTAAGACGAGAAACTTTCATTCATTCATTCATTCACATTCGTTGTATGCCAAGTCCGTTCATTTGAGTGTTATACGTAAGTGCTCTTATTTAGATCAGCGTTAAAATTTATCCATATTTCACCGCCACTGATGGTCATGGTAGGCTATGTGCTAAACACGTGAAGAGAATTTTTTTGTAATTTTGTTGAAACAACGTCGAAATAAACCCGGATGTACCGTCATTTTGCTCTCAGAGTAACACAAAAAAGCACTTAAATCTTTGTTAAAAATATCTTTGCGATATCGAAGTATTTTTTCTTGGAACAACTTTGAAATTGATCAAGACTTTACCGCATTAAGACGAGAAACCTACGGCAACTGCAATGACTGGATCAGCCCATGCCAATCAATCTGTCAACCAATTAATCGATTGATCAATAAACAATCAATCAAGAACTAATTCGGTTTTCTTCGCATATGTGCTAATACAAAGACGACAGTCTTTTCAACCGATCAATCGAACGAATCAATGAGTCAGTCAGCTGCAATATTGGGAATAGCGCTGACTGGATCGGCGGGCCATGCCAATCAGTCTGCGGACGGTACTCCTGGGTGGTCCCAGTGGGCACTGGACACACAGCATCGGCTGGTCAGTGGACAGTGAACGACTGGTTGGCATCGTGTATCGGCATCATCGTCACGACGACGACGACGTCGCCCGCCGCAGGCAACTCTTCGCGCCTACTCAGTTTTTAGTTCAACGCCAGGATGATCGACAAAAAGCTTAAGCTATTGACAAACTAACGCATATCTCTCCCACGAGCCGTCCGTCATGTAAGCTACTCAGCACCCGTATGGTAAATACTGTACAAAAAATCATCAGATACATACAGTGCTGTATAAGATTATTCTTCCACCGTAACTAAGCTTAAGTAAATAAATAAATAAAACATGAATTTATATAAAGCATAACAATGAATATACCCCGTATCCCAAAAAGCATCTCCGACATTTTCAACTGTAACTTGAAAACCAATTATAAGATTTTGTTAATTTTTGGTAGTAATATTCCTGACACAACTTGCCATCAAATGACCATTTAGCTTTCTATCTCACCCACGTTTGTTTTTGCATTACCTGGGGAAAATACAACCAGCGAAATATCACTTTTTTATCCATCAAGATATGAATGCTTAATCAACATAACGCGTAAAAACATTTTGTTTACATTTCTGACACTTTGGCTAACATTTTATTAAGTTGCCCATTTTTCAACTGTTTGCAGTAAAATTGTTTGAAGTGTTGGACCACTATGCAAACACAGGCAAGGAGACGCTTTCTCCATTTATTGACAGCAGTATCGATAATGTTCTGCTCCAGAGCAATCCAAGCTGTACCAGTCGCTTCTTGACTTCACAAACATTCCTAAACTTAATTTGGTAGACACACTGCTGCATGACAGTCAAACCTTGTAATAGACTGGCTGTTGGGGCCCACAGATTAGAATAGATGGAATTTATTGACGTGTTTTTTCATTCATTTTAACACTGTATTATGCTTGATCTGCTTTCCCCAGGTAGTGCTAAAGCACACGTTGCTTAAAGTAAAAACTAAAACACTTGCTTAATAACCAGTTGTGTCAGAAATATTTCTGCCAACAATTATTAAAATCTGCTAATTTTTTTTAAGTTACGGTCAATAATGTCGGGGATGTTTTTTCCAGGTTTTCTGTTCATTTCAACACATATTTTGCTTGATCTGCTTTCCCCGAGTAGTGCAAAAGCATACATTGGGTGAGGTGGGAACTGAACGGTCATTTGATGGCAAGTTGTGTCAGAAATATTCGTACCAAAAATTATCAAAATTTGATAACTGGTTTTCAAGTTACAGTCAAAAATGTCGGGGATTCTTTTTTGAGACCCAATGTATATGGCAACGCATAACGTTAAATTAGCCTCGAGTTCGCTTTAAATGCGCTATAAATTTATTTTCGGCCGCGGCTCTGCACCGGATCCCACTGAGGGAGCTCACGACACTCCCCCAAAGTACAGTTGGCTGCAGGAAAATACCCCACTCGATCCCTATAACGCACAACCTGTGTCAACCACTGACCAGATGACCAATTAAAATTGCTACCGCCGGTCATGCTAAGCACGAGAGGACCCTTCGCGTTGTTCTGAGAAGCATGAGTCCTTATTCCAATGACACATGAAATCGATAGCCGCCAGTCTGACGAATGTGACGATGCTTCGTTCTTTGTAATCAGTTCTAATGCTGCTTATCGACGTTAGGTTTAAGCGCGAGTTCCATCTCTTCGATTTGTTGAGGATTTGATGCAGACTACAAGTCGTGCAACTTGCTGTGCAACTCGCTACTCGTTGTACAACTATTTCTGGCTGCTCACTGAAGGGTTACGACTTGCGAATTAATTTTAAGCCGCCAAAATTCTACAAAATAAATGCAAAGACACTTAACAAACACAAAGAGTAATTGGCGTACCAGGTATGCATTATAGAACATTAAACACAGTTTATTGCGGACAGATCAAGGCTACGAGGAAAAGCTGCGTCTGAACAGTTATTTGCTTAACAAGTCACGTCTTAAAGGTCGGTGTTCGTCGCATTAAACTGATGAGCAGTTGACATGACGTTGATTTACCATGTGTCAGGCATCGATTGTAAACACCAACGGATAACATATTACTGTACATTAATCGTCCGGTATTGTTCTGGCAAAGAGTGCGACGGCTTGGCGGCTAATTTATCCCCAACGCGGGACGTGATGTTGACCCTAATGAGCAAAGCGAAGCCCGGCTCCAGAACGTGTGTTGAAAGCGCTATCGGTTACCTTTGTTCGGTGAGCTTAGAAAATGATCGACGAAGATCGTTTCTGTTTTTTTTTATCGTAAAGTTTGAATCCGGGCATACATGTAAAATACCACCGCACACAAATGAAAAACTTGAGCTATTCAAAATACTACAAAACGTTAAAAGAAAAAAGTCACTCAGTGTGAAAAAGCTTTGAAAGCAAATCACCGATTTTGCTGTTTTTCGTTGCGGTTTGCCTACGATTGTATCAGGGCACATTATTATGACTGATGTCAGTATTAAAATACTTAGGCCCCTACACTTCACAAATTCACAAAATGAATCAATCGTTTGGAACTTTCTGTATTTTTATCGTTACTTTATTGCAAATTCACTGCTTAATAACAGCAGTGCCACGGCAACGGTGTATTGTCTAAATCCGCAGTAAACGCTACTAACTATCTTCAGGTTAGAAACAGTTATAACTAGGACCTACTTTTAAATGTTTTAAAGTAATTATTACTACTTGCTATACATAAAACACGAGCCGTGCAAATTAACGATTAATCGTTATAAAAATTTTACGCACGTAGTAACTACTGGACTTGGAAGTGTCCATCATTTAGTAGCCAATCGTATTAGGCCTTACTGTCGATCTTTTATACGATCGATCTCCGATTTGCGTGTATACTGAAACCGTGCGATAAAAAGTAGTGCAGTATCGCATTATCGAAGATGACACATGCGTGCAATGGGAGATTTAGGCGTCACTGCGTGTAATCTTTTGACAGTTGTTCAGCGCGAAGATTACCTGTGATCACGTCATCACCTGTGATCACGTGACGCTATTCTCAGGGAGGATTGCGAACAGGTATGATTTAGTAACAAAGACGAGAACGAAAACGATTATCATTGGTCTTCGTTTGACCAAAAGCTAAAAAAAGCAAAAGCTAAATAAAATAACAACTACGGCAATCAGTACGAACTAAAACGAAAATTATTCACGGCAAAACGAACGAAAACCACTAGATTTCTGGGATGAAAGTCATTGAACAATTGGTGAAACGGCAGTTTTCAGGGTGTAACGTTGAAAAATTTTTGACTTGATACTGGCACAGGCAAAAGTGCAGCTGTTGCCAGTTTAAAAATTAATTTTAAAACATTTAAAACAATTTAAAACATTTAAAACGTTTACAAATAACCAATTAAATTAAAATTTGGCATTAAAGCGTTTTGTCGAACTGAAATTAACGTATAAATGTAATAATTAATTTTAAAAACTACAAAAACCATAAATTAATTGAGCGTATTCTGACAAAACTAAAACTATACAAATATAACTAGCGTTAACTGATCTGCATAAAAACTAAAAGAAAAACTTAAAATTAGATTATGTTCTAGACAATATTATCCTTTACTTTACTCTCGTGGTTCTGACATAATTTTGACTGTTTAGTTTTTTTGTGTTATGTTTCTCTCAACTTTGACGAGCAAAAGTACCATTAATTTTAAAACTAAAGCATCCCCGGGTGCGATGCGAATGTATTGCTGGCTGCTGAATCTCTAGCTACTCCACGCTGTCAATTACAGCTATCAGTCTCGTGGAAGAGCTCTGTAGGTCGCAGTGAATACTAACGATGGGTGTCTGTCTGTCTGTCTGGCTGGCTGTGCCTCTTAGCTCGGTCTGTGGTCATTAATTTTCGATTATTACCTGGCGCCATTAGCGCCTCCCAGCACCACCTTTCAGCACCAAGCTGCAGTTGCTATGGCAACCGCTGCCTTGGCAACCGTTCCTCATCAGATTCGTCAGCTTCAACAAACACTTACAAACTAAATAAGTAAGTAAGGAAGCAAGCAAGCAAACATTTATAGTACGCTTAAAAGCTACTAAATCTACTCCAATGTATTTATGTTTACTATAGACTTGTAAAACACCAGGTGGTCGGTGATTTGTGAGTTCTGAACGTGAGAAAAAGAGAAAACAAGAAAAATCTTGAAAAAAAACGAAACACAAAAATGTTTGCAAACTTTTACTGTCATCTGCAGAATACACCAGTTGTATTTTTTGAAAAAGTTTACTATTGAAATGTTAACTTAATCACCAACAACATACTCTGTAAAGTGTATTTTCAAATTGTTAGCTTTTTCAATTTAGAATTTTGCGTATACTCAGCTGTATTGCCATACAGAGCAAGCTACATTAATTCTTTTTTTGAAACAAACTACAGAAAAAGACTAAATCAAAACAAAACGCGATTACGGTGTATACAAACTGTATATTTTTTAAAGTTCAAGCTATTCATGGACACCCGTTTGAAAGCTATAGATTAGAGCGACAAACGTCACCTGTGATATGAGATTAAAGTGTTACCTGCCATCTGATTCAAATAGGTTAAGTCAAAGACAGACGGATCGGTGCTCGATTTACCTACCCCAGAGGGATAGAAGGCTGAGTTGGCCCTTGTAGTGGGTTATATAGGCTACCGATATAGTTTACCTGTCCGCAAACAATCACCTATTTAGGTAGTGACCACTCGACCTGATCGGGAGTTGAACCAACGTCCTCTCGGACTCGCGTCCGACGTCCTAACCGTTACGCCAGTGCCATATACCACGAAGAGACAAACAAGTCCCGTAAATTGCGGGCTATTAGAAGAACCGCAAAATAAAATAAAAAGAAACCGAAACGAAACGCTACAGCAAGCAAGTACGCGCTGTCTGTTTACCTATGACGTTACGTGATGGGGAGATTGGCGTTGTCGACTGGTCCATCTCAGGATCATCCAAGTCCAGAGGGTCTAAGACGACCGCAGCGGTGGCCGCAGTACACAGCTCGGTGATTAGTAGTAGTAGTAGTAAGGGGCCTAGCGACGAGTGGCATATCGGGTACATACACCTGCAAAATCACGCCAAGTAAACTTTTTGTAGAGTAACAATGGCGCCAAAAGGTTAATCGAACTTTTATACCCCCAAAGTCAAGCCAAATAAATTTTGTATACCTCCCCAAAACAAATTTTTGACTATGTCTTTAGTAGTAGTAGTAGTAGTAGTAGTAGTAGTAGGAGACACTGAGTTAATGATATAATAACTAGTTCGACGGAAAATGGTCAGTTCGTTAAGTGGTGGCGGCAGTACACAGGTCGTTGCCGACACGACACATCATCGCTACGGTCGAGTTGCCCTTCTGGCGCTTGTTCTGACCTGCCACGCGCCGTTTGAACCGGCGCGCCACGTGCCTGCGATGGAGAGCGACCCCTATGCGGACGTAGAGGGCGACAGTCAGCAGGAAAGGGACGAAGAAAGAGCCCAGTGCCGAGTAAAGTACATAGCTCGGTGTTCTGAACGGCGCGCACTCGCTGTACGTCAGACCTGTCGACTTGTCGAACGTCGTACGGAAGTTCTCTTCGTTGTATAACAGTCCTAAAATTCACCTGCATTTCATCGCCATTTTCCTTTAGTTCTACCTTCAATAAAACAATTTTAAGGTCCGACCAACTCACTGTTTACAGTATTTTTTGTGGTTGTTCAAATACACTGCCGAGAGTTTCTTGAAGCATATTTTGTTCCATGCTCGACATTACTGGATTTTAAATACAATATTAGAAAAACATAATTTTAATCTTTATCCAAATTTCATCGCCATTTTCAAAACGATGTCGAAGTTAATTTAAATCTCTGTTAAGAGTTTCGTCGGTAGTCTGTGCGTTTTCTTCGTTGTTCCAATTTACTTTTAAAAAGTTATGTAAGTTGCATGTATCTTGCAATGACTATAATATGTTTACATGCTATCTTTTACACAAGTAATGTCATTTACTAAAAAAGCGAAGAATCGTTAGTATGGTCACTGCTGGTGGTCTGGTGAAATTTTCTTCGTTGTTCCAGCCGAAGAGCGGCGGCAGACATACGGCAATGGAGACGGCCCAGACGAGACCGATGTACGCTAGCGCTCGACGGCGGGCGGAGCTTCGGTCACGGTACCAGACCGGGTGAACGGTGGCCGTGTAACGATCCGCCGCTATGATGCACAGGTTCCAGATGGACGCCGTGCAACAGAGAACGTCCACAACCAACCATACGTCGCACGTCACACGACCGAACGTCCAGTAACCCAGACATTCGTTGGTAGCTGAAAACGGCAGGAATTGAACGAACGAACAACAGTTCGTCCAGGAATGATCGCTACAACCTAGTCTATTTCAGTGTTAATAGTTTATTCGGATACCACGAATTAATGAAACATCAGTTCGTTTAGGAAGGCCCATATTCCACTACTTTGATTTGTTGTGGATTTGGTACAACAAAATCACCGCAAATTGAAGCAAGTAAAATTTGGGTATAATAAGTGTGACAATAATAAAAATAGTCTGCCTGTTTATTGTATTATCCGGATACCGCGAATGAATAGAACAATAGTTTGTCTAGTAAGGCTTACGCTTATATTCCATTACTTCGACATGTTGTTAATCTGTTGTACAATTTTTTTTGTACACCTTAACCACCGCAAATCTAAGAAAGTGGAGCTTGGACTTAACGAATGTACAGCGTAGAGACAGTTTTCATGTTTATTGTATTATTCGGACACTGCGAATAAAGGAAACAACAGTTCGTCCAGTACGGCCTTAACTCCGCTTTACTTCGAATTGTTGTGGATTTACTGTACAGTAGTGTACAGTAAATCTACTACAAATCGAAACAAGTAGAGCTTAAGCGTCTCACTCGTTGGTGGCAGAAAACGGCAGGACGGTGACCGCCAACAGGAAGTCGCTGGCGGCGAGGTTGCCGATGAGGCAGTTTGAGATGGTGCGCAGTGCACGGTAGCGAAACAGCGCCACGCAGACGAGAAGGTTGCCCATGACCGTGAAGATGATTAGAAGAATAATGAAGATGATTAGAACGGTGAGTGCAGCGGCCAGGGCGATCATCTTGGACCGGGCGTAAGTGACCGACACGGCTGCAGCCGGCCAACGGACGGTCAGTTCGGTTGAGTTCGTGTCATTCAAGCTCACGACGTTGACGTGCCAGTCACCGCCGGCGGCGACGTTCTGCTCCTCCGAGTAGTTATACGTCGCCATCTTGTTGTCCACACGTCTGACGTACCTTTCTTCAACAAACTAACTGTACTTTCTCTGTTCACGGTCAACTGCAATCAAACATTTATTGATTATTTTTATTGACAGATAGATATAATATTACAGCAATGCGAAATACCTTTAGTAAATTTTCGCTCAAATATTTAGACTGTAACCTAAAGGGTAGTCTGTCTCGATTCGTCTCCGAAGTGACATGTAATGTGTCGAAAGCGGGTCGTTAAACGCTACTCACTCACTGTGCCGTTTACACAATTAACAATTTGAGAATGACACTCAAAAACTTTCTTCTATTTGTCTCACAAACTCTGAGAAAAAACTGTCAGACGGCAGATTTTAATTCAAATATCATGATTATGATTGCAGTGAGTACGGACTACAGCTAACTGCTGAGTACTGCTTTGAAAACATTAGTCTTGCAATTCGTTGATGTCTTTTACACATAATTGCAACTATTGTAGTTAAGTGTCATCTGCTGATGGTCGAGTTGTTATACACTGTGTCCGGAAAAAAGTAACCCCCTAGACATCATACAACAGAAATGTCAAACCTAAACGAATCTGAACAAAATTTTGTACGTTTGATTCCAAATAAATTGCTGGAACGATCACCAAATATTGTTTAAAAATATTTTTCTTGCCGAAATTATTAATTGTTAAATATCGACAACGAAATATCTTCGTTACCAATATGGCGTTACATGCTGCATTCGCTCGATCTAAAGTTACATTGTTGACGCAATCAAAATAACGTAAACAATAACAAAATGGTATTTTCCGCAAACGATCTTGTTTTAATAAAGCTGTTTAGGTTTACCGTTTAAATAAGTTTACCGCGGAATTTCCGAGCAAGCCGTGGACACTGTCAGGAATAAACAAACGGTTGCTTAATACTGGACACTTCACGTTTTGGGGTGACTTCACAAAATCCGCTGCAACTATTGTTTGCGTTGGAAGATTTAACTGAAAATAAAATTTTCATTGACAATAGATAATGCATTGCTGATGTAAAATTTTGCCGGAATCAGATATTGTTTGCTGGAGTTACGCAAATGTACAGGGGTTTGTGGTTTTACTGTGTAGCGTCATATTGGTAACCGAGATATTTTGTTATCAATATTCAACAGTTAATAACTCCGCTAAGAATTAATATTTTTTAACGGAATTTGGCGCTCGTTTTGCCAATTTTTTTCAGGATTAAGTAAACTAAATTTTATTCAGATTTGTTTAGATTTAACATTTCTATTGCACAATATCTAGGTGGTTACTTTTTTCCGGACACAGTGTATTATCGCCAGTGAATACACTAAGAAATATAGGTATCATACATTGTTTCAGTTACGCAGATCTAAATGCGTTTCCATGTACTGACGTTGAAAACAATAGTTTGTTAGAGTTTTATTTAACAATCCTAATAGAATTTCGTATCATGTACGTTGAAATTTGTTCGTGAAACAATCATAACATTACACGAACAATGTTCACTTTCTGTAAAAATTTATTTCAAAGCAAATTCTCTGTTTACTTTTGTGTGCAATATTTTCTTTGCATAAAAATACCACTAGACGGTCAGTGAAAAACAAGACTCATTTTCTCGTGTATCCGCGAAATATTGGCCAATTTTCACACTTCTTTTACTGTCACATCCAGCAGGATATTTGCAGTTCAATAAAGATCAAATCGCGCGTTAATCACGTTACTACGGTGCGTAGTAAAATATTAAATAAATGCAACGATCAAAAACACAGCTACATGGCAGACGAATAGATTATATCGAACAAAAACTAACTTACCTCATAAAAAACAATCGAGGCAATATTATTCAACGGATCTCGATGACATAATGCGTAATTCGTAGCTACTTATGTTTACGTGATTTTGGCCTACATTCGCTTTCTAAATTTCCACATATATTTTCGAGTAACCGACAAAAATCGGTCACCGGTAAACAGTGAGTGACCGATTAAAAGTAGTCGTGCTGAATATAACGACCGAGTCGTATCGCTGGTCTCAGGGAGCGATCGCACGGCGTGTTCACTAGAAGTCATCACACGACTGTAGCAGCAGCAGCAGCAGGTGTCGCTTGCTGGTGTTGCGATAACGTCACGCCGCAATTTTCATAGACATTTCCCCCGCACCTACTCTGGTACACATAGCGGTATCGTGAGTTAACAAGGAGCCCAGCTGTCGCAAGGGTGAGCCGACCGTACCGCCTATGTTCGAGGGTGAGCGTCCGACTTCGGGTCGCGTACAGAAGGCGATTCTCCAAAAATAAAACATCACATTAGTCATTAGGGGATGTTTTCGAGCGCTACATAAATTAACGTTTTACTTACTTACTTACTTACAACGTTTCTGATTCACAATGACAGTGTGACAACGGTGCTATACCAAGTTGGTTTTACATTACTTTGCAGTTTGCATTACATTACGTATTTACTACAAAAGCAATAACACCTCAAATGGACTTGATACGTGACAGGAGGCGGAGAAAATATCCGCTTTGGCGTTAAGCGACACGAATTAAACGAGCCAAAATTACAGCAACCGGAAAATGTGCATACTACCCTGCGAGGGAAGGATGCGGTAAAACGGTCCGGTAATAGGCCTAACCATCCGAATCTTTGTATGTCCACACTAGCTAATGATTGGGGCAATGTCATTTTTTCGTTTAGAGGGAAAATATCCGTAGGGGAGGAATCCGTTCTTTTCCCGGCAGGGCGACGATGATAGGGAGAGAAGTCTGCAGTAATTTTAGTTGTGCAAACAGGTCTCGTGGCCGTGGCGTGCGTTGTGCAGTCTGATCATTGCTCTGTCGTTCCTTGTTGATCAACGTCCGCCCGTTGTCGACCGCGCCTCGTCCTGCATGCCCGGGCCCCGCGGCTTTCTCTCTATCTCTGTCCAGTGGCTTCTATCCTCCAAAACCTGGAATCAACATCGGGCGCAAGTTTTTCCCACTTTTGGGTTTAAGTTTTTTCTTTTCAAGCTTTTCCTTTCCATGCATCCCTCTCCATTCTCTCTTTGCCCTTTACCTTTTCCTCCCTGATCTGTTTTCCTATGTTTTTTTCTTTTTCTTCTGTTTTCGATCATGCACAAATCCTCAGAGTTGAGTAATGTCCTCCTTTTCCTTCGCGTTATAGTAAATTGTCAAATGAATACAAGGAAAGTTTTGATCTGCACCCTTAACAAAACTTTTTTTCCCTTTTTATGTTTCTTACTAATCGCAAACTGTGCCCGCCAGTATAGAAGCCCCAGTCTCTGTCTCCGTCTCGCGCCTTCGTCTTCGCCGTACGGTTTTGTACCGGCCGCCGCCACCGACGAGCAAGAAGCATTATCGCACGTTGCTTCATCCATTTTCAGCTCCGCGTTTTGACAGCCAGATACATTCTGGTTACGTTTGTGTCGCGGAATGTTTTTACATACGTCTGTGGCTGATGCAAAATGTTACTATCGCATAGATCAGCGTTGATTTGCGTACAACGATGACAACGACGGGGTCTCGGATGGGGCAAAACCGCTTTTGCGATAATTAAGTTTTCCAGTAGGGTCTGGGCGGAGCCCCAAACTGCAAACAATTTTAGTTGTTTTTTTTTGTTTTAAAACCACTTTTCTGACGCCAAAAAAAGACAAATTTTAGTAACACATTTGTGCGACAATTTTGATGTCTCTCTCACTTACAACAGCACCTCACAATGTTTTTATTTGACGCACGTGCCATCGTGCAAAAAATGTTCCTATCGCATAGAAAGGTGCCGCTCGACGCTTCAACGATCAATAGCTCGCTGGCCACCGGCGCACATAGTTGGCGTGTTTACTATATTATCGACAGACCGTGAATGAACATTGTTACTAGCGCGACTATAACCAGCGCTACATTACAGCACAATATAACGCTGATGATGGCCAGCCCGTCATTTTGTACTCGAAGGAAAGATCCCTTATCCAGTGTGTAATGCGATTAAGTTATCTGCAAGCTGCGCAGGTTTTTTTACAAGTGATAAAATGCTGGCTTTATGTAATCGGAACGACGAGAAAAAAATTCGGCGGTTACTCGACAGTTTAGTCACGCTAAATGCGGTGAAACAAGATTACCGAAGTATAGGGCCTAGAAGAAGTTTTTGACGTTCTGTTACATCAGTCAGTCAGCTTCTGCATCTGCTGGTGATCGAAGGCCGCTGACTGAAGCAGAGTTGCATAATATCGAGTGATAGCCTATGCATGCATGCAGATGTGATCATCGTCAATCACACTATATCATCGAGTCTGTGTTGCATCATGTAGCCTATCTGTGCCTTCACTCATGCAAGAACCGCACTCATATTTTGATCATATTCTAGTTCAATCTCTACCGGGATTTTCGGACTATTATATAACGAGTGTGAACACTGGGGTCGCGTATGCGGATCAGGAGTCAAAATTTTTTTCGTCGAGTTTTTGACCGGGTTTTTGCTCGTTGCTTCGACGTTATATGTCAGAAACATATAAGTAATAGTTCTGATTTGTTCAGTTTACATCGGAGATTTGTTGTAAATAACGATGTTTTTGTACGTGGCGTTATGACTCTTAAGTGCACAGACGTTTGATAGATTATGTGCATTAAATTTGGTACTTCAGTTCAAATACTTTTAGCTTATGCAAACAAATGCAATGCTAGAGGCCTGCAAAATGATCATATCTATTCTATACTGTAATTATCACGGGTCTGTGGCAATTATGTCTCAGAAAAAGGGCCAACAGCTGACGTATGTAACTGACGGAGACGGCGTAAGAGACAAAACGCAACGAAAGCGGTGGCTATTGTTGCGTTGTGTACGTTGCGTGGATGGAAATCGGCCTTTATGCTTATTATCTATTCTTTGCAGTCGTGTTTGTAAACAAATGAACTAGAGCAAATGATCGGAGGTGTATAAAATACGCTTGTGCAGAGATATCATATTGTCCACCAAATGTTTTTATTTAGTATGTATTCTAACACGACCGGTAACCGTAAGCCGGTGGTGTTGTCGTTTTAAATCTTAGATGATTCATGGAACTTTCGTACCCGAGAACTTTCGTTCCCGGGAACGAAAGTTACATAGGTGGAACTTTCGGCTAAACTGTATGTGTACTTACCTACAAATCTTGTAGTAATCACACCAATTAGTAATCATTTAAAATGTTTGTCGTCAAAGGTTTCGTTTGAGCGCTGGAAACAATGAACTTTCTGTAACAGTAAGACAGACTTTTAACAACTTCAACATAACTTCGCACAAAATTTAAAATCAACATAAACATCGCACTGGACTGTCATAGCAGTCGTAAACTTCCGCTAATATAACGTAACGTAATTTCAAACACATTCACGTCAGAAGTAAACACGTGGGCATCTAAAAAACGAGAATGACCATGTTTAGATCTTAAGACTTAGGTGTAGAATTAGGGTTAGTTTTAGGGCATTGTTTTAGGGCAGTGTTTTAGGGTTAGGGTCAGGGTTAGGGTTAGAGTTAGGTTTAGGGTTTGTAGTTGCATTCAACTGCAATTAAAATAACTAAAATCCAGTAGATCTTAGATCTTTAGACTTAGGTGTAAAATTAGGGTTAGTTTTAGGGTTAGGGTCAGGGTTAGGGTTAGGTTTAGGGTTTGTAGTCGCATTCAATTGCAATTAAAATAACTAAAATCCAGTATGATCGGTGTCACAATCGTTCTCGGTCGATAGACGCTTGAAGTAAACAGCCGTGACATTTTTTTCCCAGTAATTCGTACCTTTGAAACACTGTTAATGCTGTAGAAACAATACATTACGTAGACTGGGACCCCCAAGGATTACGGAGATCCTCAATTATTTACTGAAATGACGCCACTGCACATTATATTGAAATTACCATACCTTGCATATCATTTGAGTTAAAATCGTAAGTTGGCAAATCTGGGTTTACAGTAGTGACTTCCTGCTGCACTTAGTAGTCGTCATTGTCGTCATCCATTGTCGTTCGTTGTCGTGTCATGTCACGTACTGTAGGCCTACGTTGTTGTCGTGCATTGTCGCGCGTCGTCATCATACGTCATCGTCCTGCGTCGTCATCGTAGATTGTCTCTACGCATTTTTATTGTCACGTGTTGCATTCTTCATCATGCGTTCTTGCGCGTCGTTGTCGTTGTATTTTGCCGTTGTGCATTGTCATTGTCAAGTGACAAAGCAGACACATTTTTTTCTGAGTAAATGCCTAGATGAATTCGGGATCAGGAATTAGGCTATTGTCTAGGCCTCTGCAGAGTGTGAACTGTAAAGAAATTTACAGCGGCAGACTTCAAATGACTGCCGCCTATAAAGCATCCACTGAGCAGTTAATTACGGAGTGAATGTTTAAAAACTCAACAACTTTCATGACTGGTAATGCACATGACAACTGTTGTGTTATCCGCACATCCATCTTTTACCCACACATCCTCACTTAGCATCCGCAAATTTTATCTGCCTTTTACCCATTGCCAAATCCGCAGATCCACACTTCCGCTTATTACCCATAGCCTGGAACTTTTAATCCCTGGAACTTTTGTTCCCTGACACTGGTAATTACTGAACCCCTTATCGTTACGTATAGTGCGTATAGTTCAACGAAAAAAGCTCCAATTTTGTGTCACTCGCTAGACGTACATAGCTACAGTTTCAACAGGATATAATAATAACAAGGAAGCCCAGCTGTTGCTAGAGAAGACACTACAGCTTATACATTTTCTGTTGCAGTACTGACTTTTAAGGTCATCCATGTTCGATGATTTTTATCTCATTTGAAAGGGCGAAATATGGCTAGTTTTCCGTTTAAAAAATGCACATTTTCTTACCCCCATCTATTCAACCCCAAATTTGAAAGTGTTTCCCTTGCACTGCATCCCAGAAAGTTTGCATGCATAGAGCATTGACACAGAACTAATTATCTGTGCAAAAAGTTTTTTTCTATGACCAAACGCTTATCCACAATACATCCGGACAGATGAGAGACACATGACAATGATACCATCGACGCCTAGAGCATAGCTGTAGTTAAAAAAGGGCGTCAGAAATTGTGTACAGTATAGGCTTAATAATCAATGTTAGGGAATGAAAGTTCCATGCTAATTTTGATGTTGAGAACGAAAGTTCCAGGGGCCGAAAGTTCCTGAGGATGAATGTTCCAGGGAACGAAAGTTCAAAGGAACGAAAGTTCCACCTATGGAACTTTCATTTCCGGGAACGATAGTTCTTGGGTATGAAAGTTCCAGTTACCTTTTAGATCATTCTTAATTATAAATATCGATCTGCATGTAAGCCTACATGAATTTTGCTGCATACATTCTTAGTTTTGTTTTCAAAACAGCCAAGACTACCAGTCATCTTGTTGCACAGTAAACTCATTTCAGCGAAGAAAAGTAGCGCATTTCAAGCGTAATTTTTTAACAAGTAAACAGTGAGGACATTTGAGTTGACAAATACCATCAGAACTCACGTTCGTTGTTCATTTCAGTACTAAATGCTATAATTTTCTGCACTTGGGAACAGTGATAGTATTTTATAATATACTGTTAGCAGTTAATATTTTGCAAGATGCTTTTTTGTATAACAGGTACAACTGGTTACTGACATGTCACACTTGTTGAGTTCAGAAGAATATCTCAGCTTCAGAAGCAATATTCCACAGAAAAAGGTACAGTCGTGCGGGAAATAACATGGTACCTTATTTGTTTGTACCATGTAGCTTAATTCTTGCTTAAAAAGAGTGCAGTTTATTATTATATTCTTTTTTTAATGTCATGTTAAACTTGTTGTTTGCTTTTGTGCCAGCCTCACTTGTTTTTTGTTTTTTTTTATTTTTTGAATTTATCATTGTTATAATATTAACTTTGATGCTCTGGGCTGAAGAAACAGGTGCACACAGTCTTATGTGTCTTCAGGAAGAACTAGTGATTGCAATTCTGATATTCTGAATCCCGGGATCTTGACCATTTTTGCCACTTGCAATTTGTGGCAGCTGAATTCCGGGATTTTAGTATTACATAAGTTTGTCAAACATGTTTTTGACTGTTTCATGACAAAATAAGATATCTAACCATCTAATGAAGTATTTTGTCATGCAGTAGTCCTTGCTGTGCACTCTGAGTTACATATTGACAGTCACAGTCACTGGCGGTAGTGGCCTGCTGCATCTTAAGCATGAAATAAGTCTAGTTATACCTCCATGGGATATTACATAATGGTCAATTTGGAAACCTAATCCCGAAAACAGGATTTTGCGATTACAGATTTTTAAATCTTGGATCTTGGGATTGAACAGTCAGTCCGGGATTACAATCACCTGAAAGGACTTTGTTTTTTTTACTTTGCAATGATAATTTAGTACGGTAATAGGCAGCATTCTGTGTAGATATGTGTGGATGATGATGGCTCAACATGGACTTTGTATGATGCCGGTCCACGTTCAGTTCGCTGTCCGCTTCTGTTCCTGCCTCCTGTCAGCGGACGAGCTGATATTTTCTTTCGTCAGCTGTTGGCATTGTCTGGTTTAGGATATCGTGTCATTGCTGTATGTATCCTCTTTTTTTTCTTTTTAGATTTGCATTTTGTTAGCTTAGAGTCCAAGTCGGTGCATCATTTTACGTGACTGTTATAGAGCGCTAATTGGCTTAATAAAATACTAATTTGTCAATAATCATTAATCTTCTGGTTACTGTTACATCTTAATACCCTAAAAATCAGGTTTTAAGTACTCACTTTTCCCTCTTCATGGCTTTGGCCATATTTGGAACTGTGACGTCATCTGCAGGAGGGTTGCTAACTAGCTTTATTGCCTTGAAGTCAAATGCAGCTTAATTTGCGGCCAAATAACCTCAAAAAGGCCAAATTTTTCATCAGTAGTTAACCAACTAAAAACCGCAGTATTCCAGCATATCATTAATTTTGCTAACTGCTCACTTCTAGTATTGAACAAATAAACAATGACATAATTTCTGATGTTACCTATGCATTATTACTTGTTTTATAAATTTAACATTATTTTGAGAAAAGTTAACGGCTTTAGTATATTCAAATGTGAATGTCAGTTTGTCAACCAAGCATCCTGTGGGTTACGTCATCAGTATTTGTGGCATGTTCGGGTAAATTCAGCTGGCACAACATATTTGTGATAAAATTACTGCTTGCGATGTTTTCATTTAATTGGATCAGCGTATTATTAATTAGTGTTACATTCTGCAGATCTTTAGCCAATATCATTTTTCATGCAACTTGGCTTTTAAATTGTTTACCATTTTTCTGTAGTTGGTGCTTCTGTAAAAAAATTTTTAAACTGAATTTGATTGATGGTGAGTCATGAATTAGTTTGTCAAATAACTTTTGAATTCAGTTTACAGGTTTATTATTTTGTTCAATGTGAGCATGGAGAACTAGCAGAGCTATGTTTTTTGCAGCCTGCATAGTATTGTTTTTATTTATTTCTAATTTTGGTCACTGTTGCATATTTTGTAGTTGTCAACTTTAAAAGTTCAAGTAAATGAACATGATGATGATAACGTGATCTTCACCTTTACTGTTCTTGCTTGTGTCGTTACAATTGACAATCAACAAAGTATAGACCAGTTTTTACTAAAACTCATAACTTTAATTCTGCATTTATTACTAATGCTATTTATACTTATATGGCTGTAGTATTGTATGGCATCTTGGAGCTATGGTTGAGAGGTACCACGTAGCAACATTTTGTTGCCATAGCTGAGGATGACGATAGTATTAATATACATGTTTTTATGCTGACTGACTTAACAGCTACTTGTATTGTTGTTTGGCTGTTGCAGTTGGACTATCCCGTATACTGGACACTGTATGAGTTCTGCTCAGGCTTATGTAGTCTCTTGGATCATCTCTGCATCGACTCTGTTAGTGATGCTTCCATCGGTTATTGTGTGATTAGTAGTAACTATTAACTTTGCTATAGCACAAAATGGCATTTTATGCATTTTCAGTTCATTTTTTGTGTGTCTTGTCTGGGTTCTAACTAGAAAACACAAAGGCATAGAAATACCAAAATTGGTGTAAATGTTCCCCAGGGCAGGTGAAACTGGTGTGCTAGTTTTCGGTTTTAAAAGTCAAAATTCAGTTAGTGTTAGAGTTAGGTAGACAGTTGCGCAATATGTTAGCACTGGACCAACGATATTTTCCCGGTTTTTAACTGATCATAGTAGAGCATAGTTTTTAAAGTTTTGTGAGGTCAGTGCTTTAACACTGGTGATTGGTGGACAGGAATGGTCTTCACCTGTAACAAGTCCAGCCACAAGGACTGTGAATTTTTGGGAGTTCTGGCCAGTTTGATTATTTGCGAATTTTGAATTGTAATTGTAGCTTTTGATTATTTTAGCTTAGTTCATTAATTTTTACAGGCTTTTTTGGCTTATTTGACTTAGTGAGTTTTTGAGTCACGGTTCTTACTTAAGTCTGGGGAGTGTTATAACCGACTACTTTGTGTGTTATTTTTTGAGCTTTAGTGTATTCCGTGTTCAGGAAATTTTTTTAGCTAGTGCAGCTGTGTCACTGTTGTTTTACAAAATGCTGTTCTACATTAGACAGTAGACAGTGATCATGTGTTAGGTTCATTTGTTTGGGGCATCGTTGGGCGGCTATTTGGCACAGAAGTTTTCAGAGCACACTTTGACAGCATCAAGAGTTCGATCACTGATTCTGTGTAATACATTTGTCGACACAACAGCCTTTCATCTCACCGGAACTGTTTCATCGTATGTTTTGATTCTACATGCTGATTTTAGGAACTGGACCCTCTCCCATTTTCTATCATATGTTTAAGACATAACTTCTGCCTTTTTGATCAGAGCATTATTTTTAGTATAGAGCATTGTCATTAAATGTTCTTTGCCCTCACTGTTTACTGGGATGTTGATTTTATTTCGGGCTGATCTTTTTCTTTCACTGAAGGAAAAAAGCATGTTGTGTCAGTCTTTGTACCCACTAGATTACTGTAAATTTACGAATGGCTTCTGCTGAAAATTTGTGGAAGGGTGGGGTGGGTCAAAAGATACGGTAGTTAGATTTTGGTCAGATTTGGATTGTAGTTTAGATCCAGGAATTTTTTAACTACCGGTAGCACGCATAGCAGATTGTTTGCAGTTACGTATTTGTGTTCCTTATGTTGCAGCAGTAATCTGGGCACGGATTATTTAAGTTGTGCTTGCATTGCGTGTTTGCTGTTAAATTTGTTATTTAGCATCTGGACTCAGTAGACTGGAGGCTTCTAGTTAATTTATTTTATCATTTGCAGGTTCTGGGTGATGCCGACAGTTGTATTGAAAAACTTCATCATGGGAAACTTACGCCGACCCACTAGAGACACCGCCATTGCTGATTCTATCGACTTTATCTCTGATACGGTGATTGTTGTTATCGTCTTTCTTTATTATTATTACATACAGGGTGGCCCAAAAAAACGGGGCCACTCTGTTATATAGCTTCTAACTTCAGAAATACTGCTTAGATCTACACGTTTTTTTGGGCCACCCTGTAGGTAGAATCGCTTTAGCACAAGCGATGCCACTTATGGCTAGTTTGGCTACACATTTCTCTGTAAAGGGGTATGTCTGTCACATTTGTACACCCTACTTAAACAGTTTGGCAGATTTGGATGCCATTTGGCAGGTACTTGTGGCGTTCAGTGACACATTGTGTTACATGGGGGACGGGGTCTTTGACTTCATGGAAGGGGATTTTTTGGGGGGGTTGAAACCCCCAGCATTTTCTGCTCACACATATTATGCTATTTGCTAAATTCCACATTTGATTTTTGGGGGTTACAGAAAGAGCATCCAGCCTTTAGAAATTCTGCTTCTACTGATAGCAAAAGTTTGACATGATCTGGAAGTAGGTAACTTAGCACAAACAAAATTGATTGGTTCAGGAAAAAACAAAAAGTAATTTAGTTGTTTTTGAAGTATTTTAGAGTTAATTAATTAAGAGACAGGCAAGAGGAAAGAAGTCCTTAAATAGGATAGACTAAACCAGTATTGTATTGCAAGTATTTGTTGAAGTGGGGTAATTATTAGTTAGCTGAAGAACTGATGAATGTAGCAGTGTCTATATGTCTCAGCTGGACAGTTTGTCTCAGTCAGAGCTGGCATCACGTCTAACACTGAACTGTGTAGACGGCTACGTCACACCTCAGAAACTGCAGCACTTTCCAACCATGATCATCGACGTATGCTGCTTTGAATCTGTTTCCTTGACGTTTGGCTTTATTGCTGTAAACTTACGCATAACTTAACAAAGAAAACTTAGGACAGCATAGTCAGCCTACCTAGGAAAACGTCAAGCGTTCATACTGTGTATTCGTTATTTTAGTTCTAGGTCATTTCTGTCATCGTCATCAGTTGCCGTGCCCAGTCCACGCATTGTCAATCATGTTGCTTTGAGAATGGTGTGTAACCAGTATTTTCATTGGCTGTAGGTTTATCTATTTCTTTATGCTAAAAACCACTCTGCACAGTGCACATTCCTTGTCTAGTCAGTGTAATTTTCGTATTACTCTTATAGACCGTTTACATGATCGAGCAAACATCGAGCAAATGCTTTTAGGGCGTTGGATACGTGACCGAAAGGTCCACGGTTCAATGCTCAGCCGATGCGCTATCATGTAACAGCTTTGGGCAAGTTGTTCACACCTACCTGCCTGTGTAGCTGCAAGTGTCTAGTGGTTGGTGTTGACTCGTAACTTTCAGGTTGCGGTTTGATTCTCACTGCCATCATTTGCAAGCAACATTCAGCAGATTGCTAACCTGCTGTGTGCTCAGGCCAACTCAGCCTCCAACCCTCCGTGGGACGGGAAATGAGTAGTAGCTTATGGGTTACGGGGTGAAGGCCTAGTGTGGCTGATTGGGGCAATGGTATGTCTGCTAGCTGCGAACCAGCGTCCAATTGTTCGTTTACGCGGGCAATGGATGGGCGCATAGTGCGGTATCATTAGCTCATGCCAATCAGCTGCCACTTCCAAGATTGTGAAGCGCTTCTGGTTTTGAGTCCGTCTCATGTAAGAAGCGCTATAGCAAGTACTGGACTTTACCTTTACCTTTATCAAGTGGTAGCTACCTGGATGGATGACTGCTCTCTGACAGGTAAACCAACACAAAGGTCAACTCAGCCTTTCATCTCTCTGTGATTTAATCGACTACCAGCCTCTCTGGCTGAGGTTAAGGGGAGGCACGTTTACCTATGTCGAGTGGCAGCTAGTACTGTGTGATCCCATATGGCAGGTGACGCTCCGTAGCTTTGTGATGGGTTTCTTTTACCTAGTAGGTAGTGGTAGTTAATGAGTGCCATACACTGCCACTGTCAGATTCGGCACTGGCTGACATTGTGGTCTTTAAATATGCACTTTAAAAATAAATATGCACTGTCTAAAGCTGGGGCTTAATTTACAAAACATCGTACGACAAATATACGACAATGTTACAACATGCGGAAGGTTTACGATAAATGTACGATAAAACGTGATTTACAAAAAATCGTACTACAAAGTTACCACAAAAGTTATGACTGAGTTATGACAAAACATACGACAACTCATTAGCTGTCGTACGACAGCATCAGGCACGCTTGCAGCAATTATTTCGATTTTTTATTAGTATCTAATTCTCACATACTGCCGTAATACGTGTAAATTTCGTTTGCAGTAACTTCGGGCAGCGAAATCGCCGCGAAATCAGTTCACTTATTGTTTACATTGGTAACCGTTGGCAACGGCGGAAGCAGACGATCGACGTGCAGCGCCGTGCGCCGCCAGCTCAGTGACACTGCGTCGTGATCGGTTGAGGTCGTGGTTGAGGTCAACAGATCGGCGGTTGATTGGCTAGCTAATTTTAGCAACTACGGAGTTATGACAAAACTGCGAGAAAGTTACAAAGTCGTAAAATCAGCTTCCAAAATTCGGATACGACGTTTTTACGACAATCTTACAACGTCGTGACTTGTAGATTTACGACAAAGATATGACAACGTTGCGAAGATTTTACGACAATTTTACGATTGTCTTACGATGTTTTGTAAATTAGACCCCTGGCATGCATTTCACATGGTGATTTGATAAGATAGTGCTATATCAAAATCATTTGTTCAATGTCAGTGTAATACGTGTGTACATATGCACAGGTGAATGACCATTGTGCATTATCGGAGTCGGTGAAGGAAGAAGTCTACAAGTGCTACCCTGAAGCTCGCCGTGCCCACCTCAAAACTGGTGGCAACTTTCCTTTCCTCAGTCGGCCTGACGAGGTCAACCTTTTCTTGCAGGTTGCCACATTACTTTCTGTTGCAGGAACGACACCAACTTTTTTCAGATTTTGGCTAATATAATGTAGGCTCAACAGTCAACACGAAACACACTAGATTTGAGAATCGTATATATTGTAGTGGTGAGATGTCATATTTCAAGGTTTATTCGAGGAAAGAATATCAAAACATTTTATCTGTTTTTGATGGCATTGCAAGAAAGTTGAAAACAACTTTCTACATGATTCTTTTTTTCAGAATTTTTTTCCCAGTGTTTTTAATGTTCTTGCAAAGTTTGTTAACAAGTAACATACAGATTTGTTTGCTATGTTTAGTATTGTAGGTAAATACAGGGTGGGCCAAAAAAAACCGGACCTGTTTGAGCGTTAATAACTCAGCGATGGTTAGTGGTAGAAAGTCGTGTGATACGTCAAAAGTTTCAGAATGCTGTAATAAATTAACGACAAATTTGCATAGTGAAGCATTTAAATATTCTTTGCCTAATTTGCATAAATATTCATCACCCCTGATATTCTGCCAAATTTGACTGTAACACATGGATTTAACATGGATATTTGAGCTTTTATAACTTTGCGATGTTTATTGATGGAAAAGCGCGTAATATGCCAAAAGTTTTGAAATTGTATGCAGAAGAATGTACAACTTGCAAGTCTCAGCATTTAAATATTCTTTGCCTGATTTACACAAACCTGCCCCACCCCTAAAATCATGCTGAATTGGCAGCAACACATGAATTTAACTTGATTTTCATTCAGCCTTCAGTGAAATATCAACAATCATTAACACGTACGTTGAGTTTAGATGAAATTCGACATAGGCAGTTGCCCAGCTTTTGCATTCATAACCATTATCAGTTCTTTTAGGCAGCTGATTGATCGCTGGAGTCAATGTGTTCAGGATCAGTTGAGCCCAGCATTCGATTAGCACACGTTTTAGCTGGTCAGTTACTGAAATTTTGTGACCATGCTATCTGTTGCAATGCCCACACACTGAATAACTCACAGAATTTTAATCTGGACTTTTTGGCATTAAGTTTTTGAATTCAATGAACTCGGACACATGGGAGTGCATGCAAATCCCTAATTTTAGGGGTAATGAAGATTTATGCAAATTAGGCAAAGAATATTTAAATGATTTGCTATGCAAGTTTGGCCCTCTTTGTCTACAACATTCTAAAACCATTGACATATATCTCGCTTTTCTACGGGTAACCATTGCTGAGTTATCAACGCTCAAACAGGTCTGGTTTTTTATGGCCCACCCTGTAAATATTTCATTTACGTTTTAAAGAACTTTGTAGCTTGTTGTTGGGATATTTTGCAGTAGACAACTGTAGATATGATGTTTTGCCATTCTGCTTTCCAACGTGTTAATTGGTAAACTGAAATACAAATCGTCATTTAGAAATGATTCTGTTCTGTTGTGTTTGCCATAGATTCATTTACGCCAGTTTTTCGAGTCGCCTTATTGAGCTTCGGAGCAAAAAATCTCATCGTATACATAATGATGGAAAACCGGTCATCTTGTTGGAGTGCTACTCTGCATGCTTTTTACTTGTCAACTTCAGAGACACATGGTTCAGTGTTTATGAGTTAGTTAATGAGTAGGGTTTTACATTCTGTTCAACGCATTTCCTGGCAATTACCTTCACTGGTCCATAAAGATGGGGGCTCTGCTATCAGTCAAAAATATATTTTCTATGTGATTGACAACAGAACTGATCGTCTGAATTGAGTTTACGTCAGTCGTCAGTTATTTTGCGATGATTTTTTTTAAACAAATCTGACTGTTTCTCGAATGAATGAATGTATTTGGTATTCTAGACTGCATGCCAGACACCGCTCATTTAGGGCTCTACGTGTCTGTTTCTTGGGCCTTGCTGTGGCTCTTATTGGGCCTGGTACCGACGACAAAAAACAGCGGAATGTCTGTATGAACTAACATCACCAAAACTTAGATAACAGCATAAACAATCTGCCGGCATGCATTATTAACCACCAAACGTTGCACAAACGGTTTTAAGTATGGCAGTACAAAAAAGTAAAAAAAACAGTTTGGGGGATTTTTATGCTATCCGGACAGGAAACTGAAAATGGATCGGGCCTATCCTGCAGCTGCTATAACTCACAATGCCATGTATGTGTTATATTACAGTGTATATTGTTGTATCTCTGCTGTTGTGTATTTTGGTTAATTGTGCATTTTAATTATTGCATGATATATTTGAATGTTTAGATTTCTGTGCCTGGTTCTTGTTTTTAATCGTTATTTAGTCATTGCCGTGGTTTCTCCCCTTATTACACGTTTTTAGAAAAATGTGGCTTTTGTATTTTCTCCGGCGTGCTTTGTGAGTTGTAAGCGACTGTCTTGCAGCTGTTTTCTGTATCCTGCTGTCACTAAACTGTGTCTCAAAAAAAACATCCCCGACATTTTCGACTGTAACTTGAAAACCAATTATCAGATTTTGATAATTTTTCGTACGAATATTCCTGACACAACTTGCCATCAAATGACTATTTAGTTTCCCACCTCACCCAACTTTTTTTTGCACTACCTGGGAAAAACACAACCAGCAAAATATCACTTTTTTATCTGATTCAATATGATTGCTTAATTATCATAACGCGTACAAACACATTTTGTTCACATTTCTGACACTTTGGCTGACATTTCATCCAGTTGTCCATTTTTTAACTGCCTGCAGTAACATTGCTTGAAGTACTGGCCCATTATGCGAACACAGGCCAGGAGACGCTTTCTCCATTCATTGACAGCAGTATCGATAATGTTCTGCTCCAGAGCAATCCAGGCTGTACCAGTCGCTTCTTGACTTCACAAACATTCCTAAACTTCTTCTGGTAGACACATTGCTGCACAACAGTCAAACCTTGTAATAGACCGGCTGTCGGGGTCCACATGAGGATAGATAGAATTATTGACGTTTTTTTCATTCATTTTACACGTATTATGCTTGGTCTGATTTCCCCAGGTAGTGCAAAAGCAGACATTGGGTGAAATAGAAACTAAAACACTTATTTAATAGCCAGTGGTGTCAGACATTTTTCTGCCAAGAATTATTAAAATCTGCTAATCTTTCGTCAAGTTACGATCGATAATGTTGGGGATATTTTTTTCAGGTTTTCTGTTTATTTCAACACATATTTTGCTTGATCTGATTTTCCTAGGTAGTGCAGAAGCATACATTGGGTGAGGTGGGAAACTGAATGGTCATTTGATGGCAAGTTTTTGTCAGGAATATTCCTGCCAAAAACTATCAAAATCTGATAATTGTTTTTCAAGTTACAGTCAAAAATGTCGGGGATGTTTTTTTGAGACACAGTGTATATCGACTCGTTCTTACTAACTGTTCAGCGCCTCTGTGCGTACACGCATTTGGCGCTACATAAAACTGTATATTTGTGTTGTTACCACTATTCCAGTTTTTCTGTATATATGTTGTTTTGTACATAAGTGCAATTTTATGCAGTGTTTAATGAAATACAGCTGATACTTTGGAGTACTGTGCGTACTGGGTGGAATGCTTAGATCAATAGGAAGCTGTTACCGTAAGTTAATTGTTTAGTTTTTATGTTGTGTGGTATTAATAATGTTCAGGAATGGAAGGCTGAGTTGACCTTCGTGGTTGGTTATATGTGGAAATGGTTCTTTGTCAGCAGTCACCTATCCAAGTTGCAACTTGGCAGCCACTCGACCGAGAGTCAATCCCACGACTGCTTGTTCAACGAACTATCCGGCCACCTAAATATGTCAGTCGCCTGACAGTCGTTTGACGTTTTATTGAACTGTCGACCGTCGACTCCTTGACTTGTGCCGTCTCGACTCAAGACGCCGTGCTGGCACGGTCACAGAATCTCAGTCGAACTTTGTACCAAACAGAGTCTTTGGAACTACTCCGCCTGAATTATCATCATTCGAATGCTACCTTTCTAGATTCGTCTGCACTACTCTTGCTCAGTTACGTTCGGGTCACTGCCGGCTTTTCAACTTTTACAAGGCCCGCATCACTGCAGGCGTGACAGATGTTTGCCCGAACTGTGGAGTGGCAACACACTCCGTTGAACATTTGTTCCACTGCCCTCCTTGCCCGACGCAACTCACAACTCAAGACCTATGGGACGATCCAGATGCGGTGGCTGATTTTCTCAAGCTCGACTACAGCTGACAAAAGGAGGGGAGCTGTGGGCTACAACAACAACAACAGAATCTCATCGAGACTTTATAGACTTTAGGCCGCCATGCAGTGCCCATGCGTCATAGAGTTTTAGGACAAAGACTGGCCCGTTAACAGACGTCACGACTCACGGACGGAATAATGTCAACTTTAGGTTGAGTGGTTACTGGACTTGAGTCTATGCGGGAGTTTAGCATAGCAACCTTTAGAAATGTATCTGAGCTTTAGGCTTGATTCAAAAGTTTTGAGACAAAGACAGCATATACCGGTGTAAAGTTTGAGAAGAAAATTATTTGTTGGTTACTATTGTAGGCTTTAGATGATGAGCGAGATAACTTCTTAGCTGTAGATGCTTTTCGGCGTTTTGATCATACAGCACTTCAGTAATCATTCATCAGTGTCTTTTAGGTAGCTGTATTTTTAGCAACGCAGAAGTACTGTCGTACAGTCGGTTATCACCCTAAGATATTTACGTATTTGTCCCACTGCCGCTGACGACTGAAACACAAGCTACCTTCCTGTTCTTTTACCGCTTGTTATTAAAGCGTAATTCTCCGATTACATCCAACAAATTGTATAAATAAACCTACTAAAACCTATAGGCGTTACTTTTCGCATTTTTCAATCGAAAAGTCAAAAATAGCCGCCTATAAATATATCTGTCTTTCGAAGGCATGGGTTGCTGGTTTCGGAATATAGAGAATGCGCACTTGCAAGATTAGAATGGATGACGTGACGGGACGTCAGATGACGAATGATAAGATTCGGATCTGTGGCTTACATTTCGCTGACAGCATATCCATTCGTGCTGTTACCGATACAACGCGCACACAAACACAGTCCGCAAAAACTAGGCCTAGTCATATTTTTAATAGCAAAAGTGTCTTTGAACAAGCCACAAGCCATATAAAAGCCGCATTGATGTGTTATATTTAAAGACTACTACTTTCTATCTTCAAGGCGTGCGCAGTCATGCTGAAAATGTTTCGAAACATTTCGAAACAAGGCCTACTTTTTGAGCTTAAGGCACATAAAACAGGCTACAGCCTACAACACAACACTTGGCGTGATTCGGAGTCGCGGATAGTGGAGCCGATGTCATCCCCCGCCCATCGGCCCAGCTGCCGGGTCATCCCCAGGTCCGTCTGTCCCCGCCGGATGTCATATTGGGCAGTTACAAGTTTACCGGGCGCCGTAAAATGGCGATTTTCGTATGTTTAAACTTCCATATCTCGGGTGGGGGTCAACGGCCCTCAACCAAATTTGACACGGTGGTGGACGCCCCCAGGATTCATTTTCACCTCAAAGCACGACGGGATCGAGCAAACGAGTTTGCCGCAATAAACGGCGAATATATGTCCGAACGGCGTAAAATGGCGATTTTCGCAAGTTTAAACCCCCATATCTTGGGTGGGGGGTCAACGGCCCCCAACTAAATTTTGCACGTGGGTTGAGCCCCCAAGCTATATTTTTGCGCTAAAGCAAGACCAGATCGAGCAAACCAGTTTGGCGCAATAGACGACGAATATATGC
>Ga0056128_1000165_pt1 | contig 46853 bp, 34 predicted proteins | sample WorMetLIZISLAND2_FD_71113 | JGI IMG/M metagenome (GOLD analysis project Ga0056128, IMG submission 71113) | Marine gutless worms symbiont microbial communities from Max Planck institute for Marine Microbiology, Germany - Olavius geniculatus... ... | reverse complement strand
AGTATCAGAGTCGTCGTCAGTATGGCTGACTCGCAGCTGTTCTGTATGAGCCTCTGCGTCAACAGCAGCAGACAGTTTGGCTGCAATAGCCGTCCAGGTTTCACCTTTGTCTTCTGTCGACAAGCATCGCAAAGTTTTGTATCATGGGTCCAATGCAGTAGCAATGCGCAAGATCTCAACACCATCGATACCAGTCACACGCTGCTGGAAGTCATCAAGAGCAGCCGATTTATATCGTACGTGAGTAAGTAAAAGGTTGTGTTGATTAATCATTAAAAATAAAATTAATCGTTAATTTTCTTTGTTAGTTAACGATTAAATTAATCGTTAAAATCCGCAGCTCTAAATTTTTTGGTATAAATAACAGTTCTATTTTTTAGTTTTTTTGTCTAATAATGAGTCATGTTGTTGCTGTTATCATGTTTTCTCAGACGGGAAGCATTGCCCTTGACGTTGTCTACGTTACACCAGATGAAGATAGTGACGATCAAAATGTCGATTATGAAGACGAAAATGGATTTCGGTACAGACTTATCTAAATTTGTTGTGAATTGACGTATTCGTGTGCCGTTGTCTATGCAGATGCACTGCTGCAGTGTGATAGCTGATGAAGTTTGCTTAATTGATTGCATAACAGACATAGCCTCTTAACAAAAGTTCATTTGGGTATAGCAAGAAAGGTGCATGTAGTGTTCTAATGTCTTTTTCAGTGCTTTGCAGCACCGTTGTGAGTTATAAAAAAGCACGGAGCTGGAAGTTAATATTATTGTAACAGACTGCCTGAGACAGCGCAAATTACCAGCGGAGGAGATATGATGCTAAATTTTTAATTTTGTCTGTAACTTTTTCCCAAGGTTAGGGATTTCCAGTCACAGATTTTGTATTTTTTGGAATAAAATTTCTTTCTAACAAGATGACATTTTTTGGACTTTCTAGAATTTGTAGACGGGGCAGATGCCCCCTGCCCTTGTGGCACGACGCCGCTGTCTGTTTGGCATTCAGTCGTGCTGCAGCTGTTGGAAACGTTTTTATGAAATGTGAATGTGTGCTTTTTCAGACAGATGTGTATGCTCACGGGATGCATTGTTGGATTGTTTGTAGTTATCGGATCTATGATGATGATATAGTTGAGCCCGGTACGCTGGGCAGTACAGCGATCAACCGATGCGTGGCTCTGTCAGAGTTTGATGTGTCCGATGCTCACATTACTAACCACTCTACAGCAGCCGTGGCTGCGGCTGCTGCATCAGCTTCTAGTGAACATCTACCACCAGACCAGCAGTCAGTTGTTTACACTTTAGTCTGTTTAGCTGTTGTCCAAGCTGTAAAATTTGGTACCGGCCAAAGGGTGGTTGTCATTGTTGTAGTAGTAGTGGTAGCTCATCCTTCATCTTTTCATCTCTTTATCGATCTTTTTTCGGGTCACTGCCAGAGGTTCACGGTGGTCAGATCAGTCGGGTTCTTGGCTTAATGAACACTGATGAGCGACACTGTGACACTGTGAGGTGTCGTGTTGCAATCAGGTCAAGTATCAGGAACTGTTGGGTCGAGTCGGTGACTGTATGAGAAGGTAACCGTAGGTCTGGCATCACACTGGCCATGTGTCTCAGACTCGGTGGTCTATCCACCTATGAGCTCAGTGGCCAATGTCTGGGGGAGATGAGCACCCAGCCTAAGCATCTCGGGGTATTGCCCATTTACCTATACTTATCTAGCTGCTGTGCTGTTACGTTGTTGGTGAACATTGGCAGGGACATTCAGCTGGTAAAGAACCTCGCTGCCGTTCAATTATTTCTCTGTAGACCACTGAAAAGTGCACATAGAGTAGGGCATAATGTAGCTGTTAACATATGGTATAGAACAGTTTGCAAAATAGTGTTGGGACAGGGTTTCAATGTACGTTGAATGTGTAAGTTCAAATGCGATAGCCGAATTTGGTTTTCATCGATGGTGAAACTCGCAATCTGCAGTGCAGCTGATAGGTGTCGGTTCTGCGATTGATGCAGATCATCAAAGTCAGAGTCCAAGGCGGCAACCGAGAGTTCGTCACCAGTTGCCGCTGCTGCTAGTCCACACAAGTCCACACCGAGCCCTGTCAAGTCTGCATCAGTGTCCAGCACTGACGCATCGTCTGTCAGTCATTCTACATCTGACAAGCTCGTCAGTCCGGCTAGCACAACTGATGCTGCTGCTGCTGCTTCTCTGGACAATGGCTCAGTGCCATGTCAGACGACCAAATAACTGCCTCACATAATGCTCTTGTCTATTTCATCCTTAGTCTGAAATATGCTGATCTGCGTGTGCATGTGAAATAAATCGTAAAGGTCAACATTTGGTTGAACGATACAGTTACAGTTTAGTGTTAGTCATAGAGTTCAGTGGTAGTTTAAGCATCGGTTATTTTAGGTTCCGTGTTAGGGACCATATTTTCAGTAGCAGAGGTGGATATTCTTGAGCCATTCCACCGAGTGTTGTGTGTGCTAGCAAACAATACAGTGTTGTACTTTATCACATACTAATTACCCGCTAATTAGACTATTCACTACTGTGTTGATGTCTTTGCTGTGTGCCTATGCACTCTAGCTGTGCAGTGCCCAGAGCCGTTTTTTGCTCATGTAGCTGTTAGCATACGATACAGAATAGTTTGGAATATAGTGATGTGACGAAAGAGGAGCTCAAGGGAATGTTTTCGTCAGTGAAAAGGTAAATTTTATTCAGAATTGTTCTTTATACTTAAAAATTTTAATGTTGCGCTGGCTGTGTGGTACGTTCAGTGTGCGAACAATAGTGGTGAAGTTTTGTTTAGTTTGTGTTGGAGTGTCCATACTGTTCATGAGTATTTGTCATTTTTTGTTTACTTTTTCTCAATTTTAAACAAACTGGGAATTTATTTGTTCTCTGTGAGCGTCATTACTGGTGTGCTTTAGAACTAGTTAGAACAGGCCATTTGCCGTTAATGCTTCAAACCATTTCGTTTTGGGCACATCTGTATCTCATAGTTATTAGTGTTACAATACTGGCTTGTATTTACCAGAATACCAAGTTATAATTAGTAACAATGTTTATTTTGTTAAGTATTACTGATGTGGTCTTTACAACAATCTGTGTCCCACTTTTTTTTGTTTTTTTAATGTTATCCTTCTGTGAGGTTTGCCTATCTGTCCAGAGCCAGTTGTGTACATAGTTACAGAAGCATGAATGGACACATAATTTAACTTTGTGTTTAATATATGCATAAAATGATAAATCAAGTGACATGTCCTGCAGTACAAATTACACAGTGCACTTCTAAGAAAACTAAAAGTTAATGTTTTACTTATTTAGTTTACAATAGATTGGACTTGTAGCCAGAGCACCAGGCCCCTTGAGAGGGTGGGGTAGGAGGGTAAGCTACCCCAGGCCCTGCAACGTTTTGGGGGCCCTGCTGTTGCTCAAAAATATAAAGTACACCAGAATGCACCATTTTGAAAAGAAAATTTTCCCCATAGGGGCCCAGCGAGAATGTTTCCCCAGGGCCTCGCTGTGGCTGTCGACGTTCCTGCAGAGCACGCAATTACTAGTGCTTATTTGTATGATTTTCAGTAGTTATTTTAACAATATAAATTTATTTCATTATTATGCTTAGGTTGGCTTTGTTATGTTTTTCATGATAGGCCCACTTTGTTTTTGCCCATAGATTAGTCAGATTTGGTGTAATTTGTAAGAATGAAATCTGATGGACTTTGGACTGCAGTGTAAGTACTGTAGACCTTATGTGCTAGTTACATTTGAAAAAAACTTTCAACTTTTAGCCAGAAGTCTCATTACAGCATCTCCGAGATGTTATGAACATGTATAGACACGAGAAGTTATGGCATATTGCAGAGTTGGTTGTATTTGAGAAACTGTTGGTTTATCGTATGTGTATGTGTTAAGAAGGCAAATGTACACAATATGACATAAGGTGTCGTTTTTGACTAATTAACTTGACGTAGCCACTGACAGTGTATTTGTGTGTGTGCGATTGAAGGCTTACACATTACAGCTTGATCTGATTGGAAGTAGGCATTACTAGGCAATGTTTCCAAAGTCACATTGCATTTTAGTTGATTTCCTGGATTACACTGATATTTAGTAACTCTCTACACCACGGTCCATAAAAACGTGGCACTTTTATTTTTTTAATAGCTTTTTGAAACATTGGCAGATTTTAATAATTTTTGACATGCGATGTCAGGTAAGAACTTGATGCAAGTGACTGTAGTTTTGCCCACCTCATTTAATACTGTCGCTACACTACTTTGTGAAATGCAGAAGTCATAGTTTGGCCATTTACAACAATGAATTCATACTGGATAGTGCACGAGTCGGCTCATAAATGATTAACTGAAAAGCGGCAAACATGATTGTCAACTATTGTATCTCAAAAAGTCACACATGTCACATCACGTCTGCTTTATTACAGCGTGTGCTCAAAATGTCCTCCATCAGTGCGAATGCAAGTGGCAAACGTTGACACCACTGGCAAACAACAAGCTCAACAACCTGCATTTCACAAGGTAGCGTAGTGACAGTATTTAAGTGAGGTGGCCAAAACTACAGTCGTTTGTTTCAAGTTTCTTCCTGATGTTGCATGCCAAAAATTAAAATTGACCCATGCTGCACGGAACTATTCAAAAAATAAAAGTGGCACGTTTTTATGGACCACGGTGTAGTTGTGGACACTGCATTTGTACAGTTGCTGCTATTGTGCAGAAGAAGTGTGTACTTTGAATAAGGTTAAGAACTTAGGAAGTAGTTTTGGGGACTAGATTTGGTTTGGTTTAGTGTGGCTGTGTTTGTCATCATTTATTGCCGTTGATTTATTTATTTGCCTGATATGCACCAGACTTTGATGTGTCAGTAACACTTGACTGTGGAGTGATAATCTTATTGTAGCTGTAGGCACTAACAAATCTAATACATTGGTTTATGTTCTGTATTCCAATCTAATAGTTGCTAACTTGACCGCTTGAGTAGACCACGAAGTAGCATTTACAATATTTGTAATTTGATGAATTTGTACAAGTTATTATTTTTTTCAACGGTTTATAGTTTCGCTCATATTTGCTGTTGTATTTCATGCAGTTTGCTTGTTTGTTGCAAACATAAAGCTATATACAAAGCACATTCCTCTTGTTGATTAAATGACTAGGATTACACAAGTTTTTTTCTCTAATTCACAGTTAGCATTTCATGACTTCAGAGGTTTAGGAGTTCTTCATTAAGCAGTTAAGCTATTTTCTTGGTTAGAGCAGTGTGCTATGATAAAATGTGTATGGAAATAGTTGGTTGTCTCTTACATATCCATGCTTATAGTTGTAGGTGTGTCATCACCAGGCATTGCGGTGTTTTGCTCATAATAATTGTACAGTGCTTCAGGTGCATTCAGTTGAACTGTAACTAACGTGTACAGTTTTGTATTGTGGGATTAAGTGTGGGTTCGAAGGAATGACAAGATGTCTGGTTTTTTTTATGCTGTTTTTTTCACTCACTTACTCACTTAATGCTGTGGTGATTGTTAATTCGAGGGCTCAAATGTGCCCAGTTGTAAATATGTCTGACTTTTGTTGGAAAATTGAACAAGAAGCCCAGCGCTGTTGCTAGGGTAGTGGCGACCATACTGGTTGTCGCTGACCTTGAAGGTCATCCAAGGTTGATGATTTTTATGTAATCTGAAAGGACGTATGCCACTTCCTGTTAGTGATCAACAGCAACCTAGGCCCTGTCTTGCGCTGTTTAGCCACAGTACATCTGTGATGGATGGCGGATGGACAACCATCATGACAAAGGGCTGACACTAAGCTTACAGTTTAGCGATTGGTTCGAAAAGTGGTTGGATTTTGTTCCTAGTGCTTCCTGTGGATGGGTATTAGTGAGAGTTTTTTGTCACTCCGAGTCTGTTACCGTAAAGACTATTGCTAATGACTAACAGAAAGTTTTATTAGTAGTATTAGTAACGTATAGACTGGGCTTACAGTCTGATGCTGTACATACATAGCAGAAGTTGTCTGACATTTGCAAGATTTGGTGTGCCATCTAGTGAACTGAACGTCACGATGCGATCACCATTGTCTTCAGCAAACGTTTACTTCCAGTGTGCATGCTGAGTCAACATTGCGTCTGCCGGTCTTTGGCATTAAATATTCTTATACATCACTGAAAATACTTTTGTGCGATTGGTCCGAATCATGTCGCATGACATTCACTAAAATGATCTATTACCCAGCTGCGCAATATTACATCTTGTGTCCATGCCCATACTAGCATAGCAAAATTAGCTATTCACAATGTCTGTATTCGCTTTGTATATGACTATACAGTTCATCAGTGATAGCTGTTCAACACAGCAGATCTCTCTCTGTATTGCAAAGACTAGCTTAATCTAAACTGTTGTCGTGAGTATGCATGTGTAGGTGCATGAATGCTGTATAACGGTATAAGTACCCTGATGCTTATTACAGCCGATTTGTGGCTTATTGCGTGGTGTTGTACAGTTACTGGTATGCGGCTGCTAAGGTTATTTGTCGTTGAAAATGTACTGTTAATACAGCTGGCAGAGTTTTAATTGGCAACTGTACATTATATCACTAGTGCCCATCGTCTTGTATAAGCACATATACGCTAACAGTTCTTGCAGGTGTACGAAGACACAGGGATGTGGTCTCGATCGAGAGTCCCGGGAGCTTCAAGGTCTCGGCCAGCATCTCAGAAGCTGCAATGTCTTGTCTTGGTCTCGTCTCGGACAAAATTTTGAACGTGTCGGTCTCGGAGGCATGGGTCTCGTCTCAGTCTCGGCTCAGAAGGTCTTGTGCACATCCCTGCTAGGGCATGCTGGTTTTGATCTAGATGTGGTTTCTTTCTGCTTTTTTGTACATTTTTATTATTAACGTAGAGCCATTTTGTTTTGGGTTCAGCTTTTTTGTGTTTGTTGTTTTTCTCTTGTTTTTCTTTGAATTTGTTTGAGTATTACTGCAACTGATTGCCTGAAAAATCTTGACTCCAAAATCTTTCAATTGTCACTTATCACATGCTGAGTTGTGTGTAACTCACTCACACAGCATGGCATAGGACCTGAATGGTGTGGCTGATGTCAGTATCGACATGAGGAGGAAAAGTGCTTCGTTGTGTTTGGCTTAATTGTGCTTTGTGTCTGTGTAAATACATGTATTGTGGGGTTTGTTTCTTGCAAATGCTATCACAGAATATCACCTCTTGTCGTCATTATGTTGTTGGTGTCTTTGCCAACACTTTGTGATTACTAATCTGTCTTTCAAAATTGTCCATCTGCGGTTGTGGCTGTTTTGAACATAGCAGCAAAACGATTTGAAGCGTACATGTAATTAATTTTTGTGTATTGGAAAACGGTGGAAATGCATGACAGATATATTGGATATTCTCACAACTAGCTGTTCTAAGTGGAGCTGTCCAGACTTTACTAATTCCGATATGCTAATAAAGTTGCCTGTGCTATGCAGTGTATCGGCATGCATCTTTTCTGTGTTACGTGCTTAGTCTCTAAAAAAACTGGCATAGTGGTTCAGTTGTACCCACATTTTGATATTATGGATGCTAGACACATCATTCTCAGGCATAGGTTAGGCTATAGCACACATACGACACTGTTGCTAATTGTCCCAGCAGACAGTATTTACAGCTGACGTTATTATATAGGCCTATGCGTCTGTCTTGTAAGCCGCATTGCGTGTCTTAACCGTCCATCCGTCTGTCCTGGTCATGACAGCGCAGGCTTACTGTCTGCCAGGATAATAAAAGTATATCAAACTGAAAAAGTATACCATTATTATATTTCTACAAGAAGAGATGAGTCAAAAATCCCAGCTGTCGCTAGGGAGGGTTGACCGTTTCTGAGATACGGGGCGTAATAAGTTAAAATCTTGCATTATTAAAAATTGAGTCGAAACCGCTGCACAAGTAGACATAGCTACTATTGACAGTTATGAACTCGTCATCGCCTTATCCAATGGCACCATAGCCGACCGCCTGCGGCTTAGCGTTCAGCCACAATACCGCACAATTGGCATAGATAGCATATGTGTAATGACTCTTCAAGGCCATCCAAGGTCAATGATTTTCATATGTGAAGGGGCTTATGCGACTTCCTATTAGTGATTAATAGCAATTTTGGCCCTTTCGCTCGCCGTTTCTGAGATACGACATATTGTTTTGAAACATTAGCGCATATACTGGCCTTCAAGGTCATTCATTTCATCTGAAACTGCTTCCTATTAGTCACCTGTAGCAACTTTGGCCCTATCTGTAACAGTTTCCTAAATACGGCCAGTTTTCTGTCGAAAAACGCGTATTATTTTTCCTATTCTTCCATCCATTTAACCCCAAATTTGAAAATGTTTCCCTTGGACTGCATCTCCCAAATTTTGGCTGAGTTACTTTTCACGTGGTTTTTCACGTGGTGAAAAAGTTTTCACTCAATATCTACCGGTTAGCCACAATACATCCGTTACAGACAGACAGACGACTGACAGGCACCTCGTAGCAATGGGGTGGTATTAAGCTTGCATTTAACGGTCGGTTCAAAAATGATATTGCGATTTTTTTCTTTTTTTTCTGTCTTTTCCAGTAATGTACAGATCTTGACTTGCGAGTAATGTCATACATGTCAATAGTAATGGTCAGAAATAATACCGATACAGAAATCGCGGTATTGTAAAATACCGATACCGACTTCAAAAAATTCCAAATGTCTAAAATAAGGATAAGGACCCAGCTCTAGACATTAGGTACCTGCTTGAAAAATGGTCACCGATTTTGGCATGTTTTGATTGGTTAGTAAGTAGGTCAACACCCGTGCGTGTTGTACGCCATTTTGAACGGGAAGTTGTGTGTGATTACGAAAATATATTGAAAAAGATTTCTCCTCGTACCCTCGGAACTCTTGCTTAATTTGAGATAGCTTGCTAGAAACAACAGCACATCTGTCATAGCGTCAATTGTTTTTGTACGCTTGAAGATGTTATAAACAGCATTTTCGTGAAGTCTGAACTCGGACGAACTTTCGCACTGAAGTGTTCATACGTCGTGTCCAGTGTATACGTGATTACGTGTTGCACGGATATGTAAACGGCTTTTTGTTGATCTCTGGTGAGATAATCGGCAGAGTTTTTTTGGTGCAACTTAACATAGCTTTTACTTCAAGTTAGCATTCTTGCGATTTTACCATTTTCATATACTACTGCACTGCATTCACTGGGTATGGGTATACTACTTACTTACTTGTACTTGTAGAATGATAGGTGGGCAGCTGGTCAGCTTCGGTGTCTGGCTTTTTCGCTCCTTTGCCGGTTCGCCCTCTGGCTTGTTCGTCCCTTGGCTGATATGCCTCTGGCTTGTAGATGTCGAATTACCGGTATTCAACAGGGCGAAACGTCCAAGGTGAGGGGGCGAATGAGCCAGGGGGCGACCTGGCAAAGGGACGAAAAAGCTATAATTCTCAGGTTTTATCATCCATATCTTTGCAACGATGGCAGTAGTAGGCATTCTTGAAACTGTTGACTGATTCTGCGTTCAAACTGTTGCCAGGAGTCCATTCCAACCATTTACAACTCTGACTGAAGAAAAATTTCCTTGAATCCAGTCTTGATCTGGGTCATTCCATGTCAGTTCAACGAATGGCTCCAGCTCGATCAGTTTTGGTTTTGGACATGGAGCATTTACACTGCAAGCTGGCATCCTTTGATTTCATCTGCTTCTATTAATTGTGTGGGCCTATAATGTTAACTCTGAGTGAGGAGCAAAAGTTTCACCTCATTTTCGCTCAGGGGAGCGAAAGTTCCGGGGAACGAGCGTTCCAGGGAACGAAAGTACCAGGGAGTGAAACGCTTCTGGGAGCGAAAGTATGTGGGAACGAAAGTTCCATTACCGTTTGCCTTAAACGTAACAGACATGGCTCCAGTGCAGTGTTGTCGACAAGGCAAAATATTGATTAGCAGTTACACACGGTCACTGCTACACAATTTTGAAATTGATTAGCAGTGTCTCGCAATCAATTGATTAGCAGTTCTGTATCGGCAATATATCTCTAAATTACCAGTCTATTGTGTAGGCGTAATGAAAATGTGATTAATGTTTCTCATTACTAAAATGCAAAGAATCAACTACAGATGAGAAGTCTGTTTTTGTTCTGCAATATACACGGAGCTGTAATGGGCTAATGGCAGTACACAGTGTAGTGGACAACTTTATTTGCATAGTAAAAATTAAAGTGAACTGTTTGAAACAATTTGAAATACCACCAGAATTTGAAAATAAAATGACTTATGTCAGCAACAGCAACTAAACGTCTTGTCAAATGCACGATGTTGTTGCTGCAGTAAATATGCCCAACCCTTACCCTACCCCACAGATATCAGTTTAGTATCGTAATAGTCAGTTCTGAATGCTAACTGTGGCCGTATTTACCATTGCAATACATTTGTTCTGTCTAAGTGTTTTGAAGTTTTGTTTACGAGTTGTCATAGACTATTTAATACGGAATATGTACTTACGTTTGAGTAATTAAGTGATTTTATGGACATAGGCAGGCTAGCACAGCAACTGAGCTACAGAGATAGAACTTTAATCTATTGCCATCCACCGATTGAAATTTAGTATCAAATATTTGTCAATATTACTTTTAAACATAACTGAAGATCCTTGTGTCGCACTTTTTATTTTTTACTGGGACACGAAATTGATCTTGTATCTCAGAGCATTAAATAATGCGTCGCAAATTGCGATGCAATACCGCTTATTAGCAACACTGCTTTGGTACATCTATTGTTTTAACGCAAAATAACAGTCCATACCCTATCCCTAGCTCTAACCCTATTGACATCATCATCATCATGCTACATCAATTTCTCGGCTCTTTTGACAATGCTTATAATGTATCATTTGTATATGCATTGCATTTATTGTTGTAGAAAACAGAATAACAGCACATAATCAACAATGTTTTGGAGATTCAATTATATGCCTTCACGTGTTGACTCACTCCTAGACAAGGAGGTATGTGTTACACTTTCATTGCACAATCTTGTGGATGATAAGCATAGAGGACACTATACCACTTTACTGGAAGCTGTAGTTGAAGTTGTTGAGCAATTTTTATTTTGCATGGTGTTATTGACCGTGCGCACACATAGTCCAATGTCACTCACAAAATGTTATAGACCATGCGTGCTCCATTAAAGCTGTGGTTGGTTAATTTTTGTGCCTGCGCATGGTCTGAACTTCTGAAGTGGATTTCTATGACATTGGGTGGCATTACGTCATCTAAGGATGGACACCTTGGTGTGAATTCTTGGCGGCGGTTTTTTGAAGTAAAGGTAGACATTAATTGAAGCTGAATATCAACCAAGCCATGTGATTATCTCTAAGTGACCCCAAAAGCTATTAAACGTATGCACCTTTGAGTTAAACTGCGGTTGATTATTTCCAAACTGCACTGTTAATTCTGCCTAGTGCTGCAGAAGAAGCTGATTGAAAATATGCCATTGTAGCATGTGCAATTTGTGCACGGTAAATAGCACGGACTAGGGTGCATCAAACCCCCGTGATTTTTTTCAAGTTCTGAATTTTGATTCGGCCTTATAACAGCAGTGTTCCACTTTATGAAAAAAAATTCAGGCAAATTTTCAGAAATTTCTGTAGCCATTTACCGGGTCCACAAGAAGCACGATAATTTGAAATTTGGGATTTTTCATAAATATTTGCAAATACAACTTTCGTTTGCTTTTGCATGCTTTATTCACACAATAGTAGTACAAAACAGTCCGATAGCTGCTAGAACATTTAAAAATTGCTGTCTTACTATGCTGTAAGCAAGATTAAAGTGTCACTCAGTAACTATTTACATGTTTAGTAAGTGTTTGGTTGTTCACCATAATCTAGTTTTTTCTGTATGATTCCTAGTTTCTCATGGGTGCATGTGTTGTTGGTAAACCGTACATATGGTTTAGCCACGATATATGCACACACGAGAATGTAGAAATCATACGGTAACCAAATTTGCAGCATTTGTTCACGTTGTCTGTGACACTATGTATACAAATTTTTTGTAGCAAATGGACCACGTTTGACACAGTTATAGTAAAAAAAAACTAAAAATACCTATGGACCCAAGTTTGCAGATCCGAGCATGGTTGCCGTCAGTTCTAAGAGGTCTGTGATGCGTACCATTGGCCACATACACAGTGAGCAATTATAATATCTATGCTTAGCTGACATGTCGCAAGCCAATACTGGTATGCATTGTGCACAGAATGTGACGTTACGGGAGTTGATGGATGAAGATGACGTCGTACAAGAATGCAAGTCACAGAACAAGAAACTTGTTGATTTGTGAGCTTTCCGTACATGTTGTCTTATGTTCTCATCAGCTCATATGCTCAATAATTGAAAACTGTCTGCATCAGTATCGTTGAAACTCAGTATTGAAAAATGTATTATGTGAAATAATTGTATCACAGATTCACAGTGTGTTTGCTGAAGTATTCTAGTATCATATTCTAGCAGCTGTCATTGAATTTGTATTGCGACACAAAAGCAAATCGACTGTACAACCATACAACTGCATTACATTTATGAGTAGATTTTTATTGGTCTTTTGTCAGTAGATGTTTTATCAGTGATTGGTGTTTACAGTCCAACTCTACTGCATTTACACCTCACAGACTTGGGAAGTGCGATAAGCTATTCTGCTGAATATTGTTGTTCTTGTTATTTTATAGCTCACTATTTCTAGCTGACGTCTGGCATCACATTTAAAGCTGTCGTAAATGTCTTTGATTTTTCAGCTTGGTGCAGTCCGAGAATTTGGAGGCACTGGTTCAGATGGTTGTATCTACGCCTGAAGATACAGATGAGAAAACCCGGTTTAAGTATGTGTATATTCTGTACATAGCATTTCTGGTTACTGTTGAGGCTGATTTTGTTATTGAAGATTTGGATACTGCGCAGAGTTTGCATTAATTGCGAAAATGCTGATTACGTATCATTTCAACAACAATTCTTAGTGAATTCTGCCTAACAGAAAATTTAGCGACTAGCTGTTCATTAGGAAATTTAGCACTAGAAACAACATTTATCCAGTCCCAAATATAGTATTTTCCTTTTCCAGGGCCCAGGTGTTAATTCATTCTGTCTTTTTAGACTTGCACTTCTTAGCTTTACTTTTGGCTTGGTTTGTTGTTCTGCATCTGTTCTGACTGTGGTTCTAGGTATCCGAACATCGCATGTGATCTGATCACGTCGGACGTAAACGAGATCACGGAGATGCTCGTCACCACAGAGTCGCTGCTGAACTCTGTCTACACATTCCTCGAATCTGACCAAGATCTCAACCCGCTGCAAGCCAGTTTCTTCAGCAAAGTGATGGGACTTTTAATCACACGACGCAGCCAGATGGTATGTTTGCTTCACAATTGTGACTGATGCAGAAAGTTACCGGTACGACATTTATTGGTTGGATGCAGGACTAGTGGATTGCACGTTGTACTTTTTCATATCCCAGCTTTTGTTAAGACACATTGTATCTAAGGGTTATTCCAAAAAAATTATGCCCTTCACGCACCTCAGCAGTTATTTTCCGGAGTATATTGTGGTTTTCCATGGAAGGTGATATCTCAGAACCAACTGCCATTTGTGAGGGGTGCAGTTTTTTCAACAGCTTTGAGTACAGAAGGATGGCCAGGCTGAGTGGCTGCCAGGTTAATGTACCACACTTCACCTGCTCACTAATAGTCATGCTACAAACATGGAGCAAACTTGTGTATTGATTGCGATCAGCGTATCACCACTTAATCGTACTGCCGCCATGTGTCTATACCGGTAACATGTCTGTGTAGATGGTGGATTTTTTGAAGTCGCGTGGTAATTTTGTCGAGCGATTACTTCACCACCTTGACGTCTCTGCAGTCATGGATGTTCTGCTGCGTCTTATCACGTGCATCGAGTCAACAGAATGCCGCAATGACTGTATCAACGTAAGATTGAATTGTTTACTCTAATAAAGCATACCATTTTATCATCATTCCAAATTAATTTTTAGCTATTAATCAGTTATTAATTTGTATCAAAAATAGCACTAGTTACTGTACATGAAAATGTGTACATGTTTTGTCGACTTTATAAATTACATAGCCAACACCTGTCAAACTGTCACAACTGTTGTGAGACAACAATAGGCCTTGTCACCATATCTACTTTATGACTTCGTAGTGATGTAACTAGTGGAAAATTTAACGATTAAGGGCGGGTTTCTGGATCTTAACTGGCCGGTCAAGTTAGCTTAAACTAGCAGATTTGCATAACTCGCATTTCCCGTTGCACTAACCAACGGTCGAGATGGCTAAAAATTTAACTGGCTGAAATCGGCCAGTTAGCTAACCGTCGATCGTAGTTATCATATTCAAATTTAATGCAACTTTTGTACCATTTTGCAAGCAGTTAATTGAAGAATGTGATACTATAAAACAATTTTACCATATAGCAATGTCTTCAAAACGCACGAGGAGACGTTTACTGCTACAAATTTTGCTACGAAATCTATTCATGAATGGACAAAATGGCTGTCCGCAATTGCTTGGCTGGCTCGTGGGCTGGCTGGCGAGCGCTTGCGCTCATTAATATTCATGATGCCCACCTGCGCTAGGCGGAAATGATTAGCGCTGTGCGCATCATTGCTAAGCAACTATAGTTTACCTTTCAGTTAGCTAACGGCCAGTCAAGGTTTTGTTCAGAAACGCACACAAACTTAGCTAGCGAGTTACAGTTAACAGACGGTTTACTAACTGATCAGTTAACTATTTACTAACTGATCAGTTAACTAAAAGATCCAGAAACCGGCCTTAAAGTTTCATTAATAGTTGAAAATTTCTAACATTTAGTCATGTGATTTAATCTTTCGAGCTCTAAATATTACTGATATATTACAAAGTATATAATAGTTTTGTGGTATTTGTTCTGCAGTGGTTGAATGACGAGCGCTTGGTTCAACGGCTGGTAGAAATGATTGATCCATCACAAACCCCAGAGGTAAGCTTGCTGCTTTGAATTGCCACTCCAGTTTGTGTCTCGGTTCATTTGTCAGTGAAAAATCATTTTGTAATTATGCTGAGTTGAAAGTGCTTCGATTTACATTACTCAGGCAAGCGTAAGAATATGATTAATTAAGTAAGTAATGGATAAGTGGTATATTAGTTGGCAATACTTGTCGCGATTCTGCTGCTTGGTTAATGACTTTTGGACAGTCCCTCGCCATGCATGTGATGTGATATAAAGTCCACTTACATTTAGTGTTGGCCAAGGTAATTTTTTGATTGTTGAGTTTTAGTTATCATATATCTGTTTCTCTGTGTCACTGAAATTTTTCCTCATGAAGTGCAGTGCTTACATTGAACATTAAGCAGTGGAAATTTAAGGTATTAGTAATGAAATAAGTTTACTTGTTGGAGCTCGATGGGTGGTCTGTGCTGAGTTGGTTATATGCGGTCTTCCAGCAGAATGTATAAATGATGATGATAAGTGAACTGCCTAACAGTTGGAATGCAGCACATCAGTTCTTTGACAGTGTTATTTCTGTCACTATACAATTGCTTAATGTATAATGCCTTTATCTTACTAATCAGCCTGATCTGAAGTTGCATAGTGCTGGAATACATCAAGTCGTTTGTCACTGTGTGTGTTACAGAAGCACACAAATGCTGCTCAGTCTCTGTGTGATATAATCCGTCTGAGTCGTGAGCAGATTACCTCAGGGCAAGACGACATTATGAGCAGCGATGCTCTGCTCAAGACCATCGAAACGTAAGCATTTGTCTTGCCATTGTAGACTAGTGAAATGTGTTTCTCTAGTTTTTGTCTGTTCAAGTTGAAGTAGCTTTTGCCACTAGTTAGATGTTGTCATCGTCCTGACATAAAGTGCCACACAAATTGCTGATAAGACCCACTGTCACCTAATCTGAGCCTTACAAATTCTTTAAAGGTCAGTATTAAAGTTTGCTGAGTAGGAATTTGTGTCGTTCTATGAATACATACATGCGTAGTCTGTAGCTTTACTTTATCTGTTTGTCGTAAACAGGGTGAGCCATAATAATGTCCTAACTTGTTTTTGTTAGATAGTTTATTACTTCCGCCAAGAAGGTTGTTTTTTCCAGAGTTTGTCTGTCTGTCTGTTAGCAAGATAACTCAAAAAGTTATGGACGGATCTTTCTGAAATTTTCAGGGAATGTCGGGAATGGCAAAAACTACAAGTGATTCAATTTCGGGGGTCATCCGGAAGGAATCCTGGATTCTGGATCACTTTTAAATTTTTGTTAACATTGCGTTAAATGGGGCATAAGGGAAACCACTGCCAAACCAAATATGGTGACGTCACCTGGCGAACAACATGGCATTGGCGGACGTCTGCGGTCTCTGACTGCATTCTGGTTTAATCTTCGCCAAATTTGCTAATATTTGGCACATGCATGGTCAAGACAATAGAATTATGTGAGGTACATTCATTTTCCACATCATCTAATTTATGTCAATGCACTACCATGTAAAACGCAGATGCTTCAAATTGTTACATTACATGGTGATTATCACTATCAGATTGCTTATTTTTTCATGATCAGTTCGATAGATGATGCCATGTAGTTTAGTAATTTTGTGGTATTAAATATTTTATGCTGAAAATAGCAGACAACAAAATAGCTGACTGATGAACTCAAGACGCATCTAATCCGTGAATGAGTGCTGTGCAGTTTGATCAGTTGATCGAGCCGCTATCAACCGCATTGTCATATCTAAGCCAATTCTACACTTTATGCATAAATTTTGGTAATTTGGAAGCAAGTTGTTACACAAACTTATAATTCTGCTAAATAAGTCAGATTTTAGTTTATTGTAAGTAAGTAAGTAGGATGACTTAGGGGGCACAATTTAACAGTGTGCTTAATTAAGTCGTGAAAACTTTACGGGCACAACAGCTTAGCATTATGCAACAATTTGGTGCATCTGCATTTTACACGGTAGTGCGTTGACATAAATTAGGCGTGGTACCTCACATACTTCCACTGTCTTGGCCATATGTGTGCCAAAAATTATCAAATTTGGTGGAGATTTGACAAAGTTCTGCCAGAAACAAGTTGGGACATTTTTTTGGCCCACCCTGTGGTGTTGTGTTGTGAATTCAACAGCATCTTTTGGAGTCTGGAGCAGTGATTGTGTGTGCTTTTCGAGTAGTTTTGAGACCGTGTCTTCTCTGTTGGAGCACATGTTGAATGGAGAGAAGCTAGAGTCGGTTGTTGTCAATGGTGTTTCTATACTCCAGACACTGCTCGAATGCCGCAAAGTCAGGTAATATCACTCATACTACTGTATCACTGACGTACGTGTCTGGCACTGTAACTGGTATGAAAAAAATAGGTACAAAGCACATTTTTTTCTATGCCAATTAGAGCTGTCACAGGTGACGCGTTAATTAATGCGTTAATGCATTAATAAATGCGCGTTAAAAAAATTAACGCGCGTTAAACAAATTAACGCACATACGTATATTTACAGCAGTAATGCCCCGCTAAAGCGTGGCTGCACGTGACGATTTCCTCGCACTAGGTTTATAAACCTCGGAAGGCCCGGTCACATCGGACAACATTTCGGACGAGAAAATTGGTGCGTGTAGCCACGGCGTTACATGTTTAAACTGAAACATTTGCGCAACATCTTCGTTTGCGTCTAATAGGGTGTTTACACGATCCAGCAAACGTCCAGTAAACTTCCAGCAAATGTATTCAAAATACACGTGCTAATGCTGGACGTATGCTGGATAATGTAACTGTAAACATCCCATAAGTTACCTGCGGACGTAAAAAATTCTGAACACTATGCTCAACAGTCTACACACGTTTTGCATCAAGGCATAATGGCAACAAGTACATGTATTAGAAGTCAAAGAAATAAAAAGGTAAGCAGAAGAATAGGCGACGGAAGAGGAGAAATTCTTCGTCCAAGCAATCCACCTTTTAAAATAAAATACTGTAATAGTTAAATAGTAAATAGTCTAAATACGTTTAAAAATTTTTAAAAAATCTATGTGTTTTTAAAACTTTTTTTTCATTTTTCTAACTTTCTATATTTTACAAGCGAGTCCCATAAACGTCTCGGGCCCGGAGTAGTTTACCTTCTACTCTCCATCTCGACGGGACTGGGTGCATTAATTTACGCGTTAATTAATGCATTAAAAAAATTAACGCAGTGCGTTAATGCATTAAAAAATTAGCGCCTTGACAGCTCTAATGCCAATGGTTATGTGACAGAAGATTCATCTGTCCAGCGTAGTTCTGTTTTAATAGTAGCCGTAAGTTTCTTTTCAGAGACTGTCTTAATCTGAAGTCAGCCAGTTAAACAAAAGTTAAAAGAATAGTAATAAATAGTAAGTTTGTAGTAGTTACTGACTTTCTGTATAAGTTCGTAGTAGTGATACACTTTCTGTATGTTTTTTTTTGCTTTCACAGTTCACACCCTAAGTTAGTAAGTAAATCGTGATGTGTTAACTGTTAACTGTAAAAAATCTTGAATGAACTCATTATTTGACTTATATGTTAATGATGTAAGGTCCTAGTGCATTATGGGAAGCTTATTTGGAGAATTTGTTCCATGAGAGTCGTGATAGTAGTACATTGGTTGTAGCCGCTGGTGCTTGTTGTGGTTGTTAATGGATTCAGTGCTGAGGGGGTTCCAGAGCCGATGTCATTGCTGGAGCCAGAGCAGCTTACCCCAGGCATGACCAACACAACGAATGCCGTCATTGCACGATTAAAAGACTTCCATGATCTGCTGCTTAACCCTCCGCAGGTGAGCTTCTGTTTTCCTCACATATCATTTTTTCACCATTTCTACGATTGAGGTTTTGCTGACTGTGCAACTGTTTGATTGTGGCAAACAATTTTTGTGCATTGGAAGCAAGTGTTCTGTTTCAAAATGCTGTGCACACTGCGCAGTCACTAGGATCAGTGTATTTGTAGGCAAAGATTTGTGTAAGCAATTAGCCAAAGTGTGATAATTATTTGTTTTTTAGGAGGCTGATACCTACAACGTGTTTCCGGTTGCCATTGTTCATTATTTCCGTAAACGGCATTATTGGCATGTTGACAGTATGATAATTTATATATGTTTTTATTATTTACTCATTAGAGTATTTTATGTTGTGACAATTTAAAGACTGTATGATGCACTTACTGTCATCGATAACTATTATACAATTTATGTATGTAATTATCAGTGTTAAAGTTTTTAACTGATACAAACATTTTTGCTCAGTTGATAAAATAATTTGTTGAATCCGTTGGTCAATAAAAATGGTGCTGAGAACTTGATTGAGTACTGAGCATAAGAAAATGTGTGTTCATGTATGTGTAGCAACACTACATGCCGATGCCGACCACGGTGGGAAGCGTTGCGGTGCCTCTTGGCCAGACACGGCTACAGATAGCACGACTGATAGCAATGATGATTATGACTGGTCAGGACTGTGTCATCGCTGAACTGGCAAACCTCGGCACCCTTTCCGTCCTCATGGTAAGTAATTGCATTCAGCATCGATCTCTGCTTATCAGCTGTTTAATCTACTGTAGCATTTAAGTTAATGAACAAGCAGGAAGTTTTTACGCACGAGAGCTAGCTATAGCGTGTATTAGCTATGGTAATTCTGTCCGTTTGTTCGTCTGTCTGTCTGTCAATCTGTCTTATCACGACCCGGTACCAATCCAAGACCAGGCGAGATAGAGACTTCGGGTTTTCACCATATGATAACTTAGTGTCTCTAGTATTTCATGACAAAATTTCATGCTACTGGGTCAAAGGGGTCCCCACGAACGAGGGGGCGAAAGAGGGGCATCCCTCCTAAAAAGACGTTATTCTACCGCTATTGGCTCGTCTAATATGAAAATGGTTGCAGATAGGCACAGACATGCTGCTTATGATAACAAGCATTGGCGACAAGCTTTTTAGGAATGTCATCATCGATGATCTTGAATGACCTTGAACCCTAAAAATATTGATTTTTAAATGATTTTTTGGTGCGATTTTTGGCTGCAAAAGAGTGACTTGCGATGAAAAGGATGGAGATAGACGAAAATTACCTGCGAACAGGAACTGCCGTAGGCTCTCATGTGTCTCATGAGCATTAGCTCAGATTTCTTGTTTAAATAAAAGTGTCTGTAAAGAGAGAACCAGTTCTTTTAGATAGTGAAACAGCAGTATATTCCATATGCTAGGCCCAGACACTGAAATGGAATATAGGTTGAGCAGTGAGCACTTCACGGTTTTTACTTCACACAATCTTTTTAGGCCAAGGTTCAGTATGCATGATATTGAAGCTGCTGTGTGCCACGACAGTATGATGGCTGTTGTCATTTTTGTCGTTTTCTCAATTCATTTTCGGTGTGACTGCTGGTCATGGGCTGGCCGTGGCCTGCACTGTGCATGCACAACCAGGTGGTGTACACCAGCTGAGCTGGACTTTAGTTCAGTAGTTGTACTGACATTGTAGTTGTAATATATCTGGGTGCTGACTAGTGCAGACTTTATGACAGATTTAACCATGCTTTGAAAGTCTTATTACATTTACCGCGGTGCTCATTATTTGTTTTTGTTGTGTCTTGCCAGGAGTTATTTTTTGACTACTCATGGAATAATTTTCTTCATGCTCAGGTTGAGCAGTGCATTATCGGCATTGTTAGCAATTTGCGTGCCATCAATCTTTTGCCACAGGTATGTCCACATGTTTCACTGGTCTTTTTGTATGTTGTCTTATGATATAATTCAGAAGAATAGCCGGAGTGCAGTCAGGATGGTAAACTTCGACTATAGTTCATTCCCCGTTGTGATGTTTGTGAGTCAGACAGGATATGTGGTCTGAATTGCTTTGATGGTTTGGAAAAGTCGCACTTTGGAAGGAATGATGCAGTAATATACAGAGATATATATTACTGATAATTAGCTGGAAGTCATGTATATCGTCTCATTAACAGTTGCATCGCCTACTGGTAACCTTTGGTTGGCATTTGGCAAGTATCTTCACAGTTGTCATGTGTGAAGCCGATTAGCACATTTTGTGCAGTTCATGCTCCACTATTTCTGCTATGGATCATACACAGTTATGCAAGCTTGCAGCTATTTACAGGTGATTATTAACAAATTGGAAATGTTTGTATGCCGACTTCTGCACATGCAATAATGTGTTTTTCAATGTGTAGATGCTGGTAAATTTCAACCTGCTTGAGCGGATAGCGCAAGCCTTCGATGACAACAAAAGCCAGCCGTATGTATCATGTGATGATGTTTTTGTTTTTTGTTACTATCTTTTTATTTCTTTAGACCTGCTACAGTTCAGCACTAGATTGTATTTAGCAGTGCGTTTGATTTTGATGGTTTCTGTGATGTGGCGTAGCGGTAACGCTTTGAGCCAAATCAACGTAGTTACTCTATGGTGGGTTTGGTAGTTGGATGGGTGACTGCAAGCCGGTAAACCATCTCGATACTAAGCTATCCAGCTGGGTAACTCAGTCTTCTACTGTTCGTGGGATGGTAAAATGAGTATCAGCTTTCAGGCTGAGTAGTATTAAATGACGATGGCGCGTGTAGTACTATTGCTGCCAGTTTAGGCAGGTCTGTGGCTCAAGCTGACCTGACTAACTTGATCCAGAGGTCGACAGCCTCGTCAAATGAACCGGGTGAACTCTCCCAATAATGGTGCGCTGCTATGATTACAGCATCATAAACATTGTCATAACAATTAATATTACTATTATTATCTTGTTGACATCGTTGCTGTCAGTGCTATGTCAATATGCGGGCAGGGAGGAGTCGGGCCGGCCGCGGCAGGGCTACATGGGTCATCTGACTCGCATTGCTAATCACCTTGTCAACAGCTCCGGTGCTGATGGTGTTGGTGATTCATCGGCCGCTACCTCTGCTCTACTGCTAGGTACTCTCAGTGCTTGCACCTTGTCTGTTAGTCGATCAGTCAGTCTGTTCATTTATGAAGTGCCTCTGAAACAAAGTTCATGCCTGGAGCTTGATTCGCAGAAGATCTTAGGCTAATCTTAAGACAGTTTTCATGCTTACGGTTGTCTTGTGACAATGAACTAATTTTTGCAATGTATCTTATGACATAGTTTTAAGGACAAAATCATGCAGTTTTGTAACAGATCTTGTGTTTGTCAGTTTACAACTTTTCAAATTAAAGACATGTCATAAGATGATCTTGGGACATCATAACTTTTGTTTTATTATGGTCTTAAGATAAAGCTTAAGATAAATCTTATGGTGTTGTTGTTGAATCGGGCCTCTTGAGTGACTGTCTTCGAAATGATTTATAGTGTTTTCAGTCACTTGCTTAAGCAAAGTTTTCAGGGGCACCTCTTACTAGTAGGCATGATCAAAAAGTCAGGTCTTAGGGTGAGATTTAACATCATGCAAATCATAATGCTACTATTTGATAGTGTATATAATATGGCAGAATGTACTCACAGTATGCAGTGTGTGATGTAGAGTATCATGGTAAGCTTGAAAAATTAAGAAGATAATCTCGTCGAGGCAGTCCAGATTCAGTTACTGTTTAGATGCTAATATTATGATAGTATTCTACTAATTTCTGCTGAGATGTATTGTATATTCATCTGTGGTGATAGGACGAAGAACATTGGCTATGCCTAAGACACACTGATAGACCTGTCTATTTCTGTGTGTGATGTAGTAAAGCAGTCGATTTTTCATCTGCTGTAGGTTTATCTGATCCAGAACGTGAACGGTGGAACCAGTGTGTTACTGGTGGCTTGGCTGATATCAACAAGCTCAACACTGTTGAAATGGTGCTAGTTATTTTTTGTGATATTAGTCTACAAATGGTATTTGATTGTTGGTAATTTTGCTGATTTACAGAATTATTATTCTGTTTGTTTTTGCTTTATTGTTTTATGTTAAGATGGATGTTCACTGTGCCAAGATGATGACCTTTAGAATAGTTACTTTTCTTTACAATTTTGTTGGTACCGGGTAATTTAAATCTCGTAAGCTGAGTGTCATGTATGCATGGTTCACGTTTGAAATAGTAGAATTTGTATTGTGAATAAGGGTGAATGCGTGTGATACAAGAGCAGCAGCATTGATGTTGTGACAGGTCGGTGGTGGCACGTCTGGCCTTACATCCAGTAGCGATGACGATGAGGAATTTCGCAGCATATCATTTCCACCAGATGACGCCATACAGAAGGTATATCGATGTGTGCTTTCCTTTCCTTGTATTTACCTTTTACTGATTTCTGTTGCTATGGCAACGAAATTTGAGACAAAAATGGGCTATAACTCAGCTTGTACCCAGATATCTGAGATCTTTGCGTAGTAGTTAGTGGTTGTAGTAGTAGTCGTAGTAGTATTTTTTTAATTGCTTCACTTGGCGGAGATATGCACTCTCACAAGCACCTTCTAGTTATTAGTATTATTATTATTATTGGCCTCACTTGCTGAGCACAGCACAGATTCAGATATATGCAGTATATGCACCATATTGTTAATTTTTAGGTGGCCCAGGCTGCCATTTCAGCTTCATTAGGCTTACAGGGTGATAGCCAAACTAGAAACTCACAAGTTTTCGAACCTATGATTCAAAGAAATGCTAGATTTAGAAAAGGTTGGATATGCGAAATGGGAAATAGTGACTTGGTGCTCTTAAACAGTCACTTAGAGTTTGCACATTTTTCTAACGAATATTAGTTACTAAACTGTGTGTTTGTGTGATTCAGGCATTCGTAGAATATCAGCAGCAGAAGATGACGAGTGATTTTGTTGAGCAGTTTGGTTTCAGTGAAGAAGAATTTGCTGAGCAGGAAGAGTGCATCGGGTCAGTAGTTACTTGTTCTGTCATACAGCTGATTGATTTTCACCGAAAGACTGTTGTGGTGCAGTTCATAAACATATTTTTCTTTTCTTTGGTTTTTTCTGTAAACCAATATCAAGTTTTTAATTTTTATTAGAGCTGTCAAATTAACATGTTAATGCGATAATACATTAATTTAATGCACATCAAAAAGATTAATGCACATACATAAATTTAATAAATTCTGTGAAGCAGGAGTTTTAATATTCCATTAAACCACGTCGTTTATTTGACGATCGTGTAATATTGTCGTAATTAGAAATTGTTTTGTTGCCATTCCATCACTACTGTGACAGTTTTACGACACAGGCTTGACTTCGTGGGCTTCATTCCTGTCACTCTCTTGATGTCCACCTATGATGTCAGCAATATTAATGAAGTGTTATTAATACATGCATTAAAAAAGTAACTTTTCGACGTCTCTAATTTTTATATTAATACTAAGTTGTGCATGTTTAACGGTTTTAATTTGTGAAGTGCTTTCTTCAAATGTTAATACATTGTTACGGTAGTAATTATTGGTGAGTTTATATTAATATTGTTGTTATTTGTAATGTAGGTCTCCTTTTAATGATCGAGTGTCAAGAATCAACTTCGACCTGAACACTGTAGAAGACAGTGTAAGTATCACAAATATCGTAAATATTACCAGTTTGTCTTTATATTCATAAACTTTTTATACGGCATGCCTCCATACTCTTGTCTAAGACAAGACAGGTTACGTATTTGCTCTCTTCTGTTTGTGTGAATAGTATATTATGTTGAAAACAGTGTTCACAGAGTTTTTAGGGAAAAAAGTAACATGGTGATTTTTTTATATTGTTTTTTTTGCTTGAGTTTCTGTCGACTTTTTTATGCCTTCTGTAAATTGTGCGTCAAATGTGAGGTATCCATTTGTCTGATATGCTTTCTGTGCAATAAATAAAATCTCAACTGAATTGCGAATATCCAAAGATTTTTCTGTTCATTTTATAGCCGACCGCAAATTGCTTAAATATTACCATTACGTCACTTATGCGTTTTGTGTAGTTTTGTAATTGATGCAGATAATATTTACCATACAGCACTCCTAGTAACAAGCTCATCTGTGAATGTATTGGGTCCATGTGTTGGCATACCACTTACACTTATGTGGCTGGTTTGAAAAATTACACAGCCTCTCTGTATTATTGACAGTATTAGACTATGCAATGCTGATTATACATTATTGAGTATTTTTCTGAGTGATAATGAGAGGATTTGGTTGTGTGATTGACGACCGATTTTAGCCGACAGCCGCGGCAATGTTTGAGCACGCATGCAGTGATCGTATTCGTCAATTTGATGCAACCGATAGTGACGAAGAGCTCTGGGAAGACAAAGACATGACGTTTGCTGCTCATCTGTTGGATGCCAAACACAGGTGACTGTTGCCCATGCATCGTACAAATAATGTAGTGAGCACCTTTGTTTCGAGGTTTTTATAGTGCTTTACCCGTGTGTTTTTCACTTTTGTCTGCTGCTGGAAATTATATTCTGTGCAAATTTAGTTACATAGTCATATACTGGTTCTTTTGAGCACTCTGATGAACTCCCTTGCTTTTCCTGTCAGGATGTTAAACTTGAATCATTTTTGACCAAGTAATACTTAATTTTCTTACCCTTTGGTGAGTCTGATATTGAGTGGAAATTTTGTAAGCTATTAGTCTTTGTTTGAATAATTACTTGTCACAGACTGTCCAGATTCTGATCAATATTTGTCAGCTGATTATGCATTGGTAACTGGTTAGTGCCTTGGATGCACAAAAATACATTGATGCGAATAGGTTTTGGTGTCATGTCATGTCACGTCATGTTGCCATGTCGTTGATGACGACGTTGGCGAACATGTGCTGCCAGAGCAGTCTGTTCTCTGAAGCCCTGATGAGCTCTGTTGGGCTCACTTTGTCATTCCATGATTTTCCTAGGCTGTTTAGATACTTCAGTCTCTGATGCTCCCTTGCTCTCCTCCCGTCTATCGATCCCATCACCACAAAATTCTCCAGACGATGTCTTCTCAACACATTTCTTTAGGAAACCAAGCTGCCGTTGATGTATTCTTTTCAGTAGTGCAGGATGTACCCCTGTATAAATATTTCCTCATTACTTTTTTCTCCGTCTGTGATATTTTTAGCATCAACCTGTCTTTCATCAGTTTTGAAGTTGTTTTGGTGTAAAAATTGGTAACAGTGGTGTGCTGGTTTGGTTGTAGCTCAGCGATTGACCGGTCTGAGGGCGGCGGTGTAGATGCAATGGCGGGCCTAGGTGTCGACAGTGATGATGATGAAGATGATGGAGAAATCTTGGATGATGACAGTCAAAACAGTGATGACAGCGATCCTGAGCTGGCGTCACCACGTTTGATACGACAGACACACCTTGGTCTGTTTCACATCCTGTGTTCTTGTTACCGAAGCTGCAGTGTACCCATTCGGCTTGTCACATGTAACCCCTGTAGTCTACTCAGAACGGATGTCGTATGCTGACACAACTTAGTGGTCGGTGGCTCATTTGTGTCAGGTGCACTGCAATCGCTCTATCACGTAACAAATGACTGTTTTGTTATCAGTTTTTCAGTTGCTGGGTACATTGTGTTACATTTTGGAGTTGTTTGTGGTACACCAATTTGAGTCAAATTGGTGTACCACAAACAACTGTACAATAGCACATGATTTGCAGGTTAAAAGCTGTGTAAATACTGAGTCCGAATCAGTGCTTGAGTCTTATGGCATCAGTTGTCAGTTTGATGAATGTTGACTGCTAGTGAAATCTATGGATAGATTGCAACTTGAGTGATTTTGGGCTGCACATACGTTTTTTGGTGTTTCAACAGTAAAGGATGCAGGTGGAATTTATTTTTCCAAACTAGACTGTAGCATAATAAGTTATGTAAATTCATTGAAATACAATCTTTTGTTAAATTATTATTGACATTTCGGCAGCCACTGCTGCCTTCTTCGGAATGACTATCTTCCAGGTGTCGTTGCAGCGAACAGTAAGTAATCATAGATGTATGGAAGTTGGTAGGACCCCTCGTCTTGGTTCATCGACTTGTCTGGTTCTTTTCTAATGTGTATCGCTTCCCTGATCTGTTGGGACCATGGGATCATGCTAAGGTGATCGACAGAGAAAGCAGCTGAATGGATCGATGGATCAGGGAAGCGATACACATCAGGAAAGAACAAGACAAGTGATGATCCGAGATGAGGGGTCCTACCAACTTCCGCACGTCTATGATTACTTACTGTCTGCATCAGCAGCATCTGGTTGACAGTCATTCCGACGAAGGCAGCAGCGGTTGCCGAAACATCAACAATAATTTAATAAACGGTTATATATCGATGAATTTACATAACTTATTCAGTTACTGTTTCAACAATAGCATGATTCTGCATGTCATACGTTGAATGGTTTGCCTGTATACTGAAGTGTTATCGTTTGTGTTTGCCACTTGTAGGTGATGATGCTTTGGCATTAAAGCCACCAATGTACGCAGCAATAACATCCATCAACGTGGGAGCTACAGATGGCGATGTTGCAATGTCAGCAGCAACTGAAATTCCACTCGATAAAACTGATCCTATCAACCGGTATTTTTGACTAGTTCGTCTATTTTAGATTTTAATTATTATGTTTTTTTGTGATTTTTAAGCATGAAAATATTTACGAATTGGCTTGCATATTTTTTATCATTGTAACATTACATGTATGTTGTACAATAATAATAAAAGTAATAGTGTTTTTATCTGTCCCATTGCTATAGCATAGCATGGGACAGATTATAAAATCACTTATGTCATTCTGTCAGTATGTCTGTAAACACTCCTACGGCCGCATTTTTGATTCGATTCTGATGGAATTTTGCACATTGATTCGGGGCCCAAAAAGTAAGATCGAGCTTGTTTGGGATAAAAATCTGATAACTCCTTCCCCTATTTTACCCTAATTTCTTTTAAATTTGCATTACAGCCTATGGAGAATTCAAGGAGGTATAACTCGGTCCCCGTAAAAGATAATTGTGTGCTGTGTTTACCTACCGCCTGTTTTTGGGGGTCGGGCAATCTAATGGTGTTATTAAAATTTACCGCCTATCAGCCCTTGTTGCCATAGCAACCATTCAAAAGTGGCAAAATTTTTGCATTACAGCCAATGGAGATTTCAAAGCGGTATAACTCGGTCCCGTAAAAGATAATTGTGCACTGTTTGCACCTACAACCCTATTTTTGGGCCGGCTATCCGACGGTGTCATTAAAATTTTTTCCCTGCCAACCCCTGTTGCCATGGCAACGAATTTTGGGACAAAAATTGACTACAACTCGGCCCTCGTGAAAAATAATTGCCTGCTGTTTTCATCTACACCCCTATTTTCGGGCCCAGGCTATGCAATGGTGTCGTGTAAATTTCTCTCCTGAAGACCCCTGTTGTCATGGCAACCAACCGTTTTTATTCAAAGACAAAATTGGCTGCAGGCTCACAGGAGCATCAAACGCTGAAACGCAGCTGCTGGGCTGTATAGCGTGGCAATGGGACAGGATACCTCGTTCCACAAAACGTATTTCTAGTTCATTAAGGAATCGGTGACTCTGCAATGTCCTTGATGTTATAGAAGTATGATATTGGCAGGCATCAACCGAAACATGAGTGATGCATAGGTGGAATTACTGAGAGTGGAATCGTTGTCATATGTTTACAGTATTGGCGGAAGTGATGGCGACACTTCGGGAAATTTCCTCTCGTCATCTGATAGTCCAGTCTCTCCAAGTATGTCCATGTTATTAGCACTATTAATGTAAAGAATTATCTTAGGGCTTAATGTTTTGTGTAATTGTGTGTTTATTTTCATAACTGGTTACAGTGTTACCTGTGGAGTTATATTCATGTGTGCTAGTGCTCGTAAAATCTAGGAATACAACACTTGCATTTAACATTTTTTGCATGTCAACCAATTCAGCAATTATGTAATGTTCTTATGCTGTAGTACTCCAGGAAGGAAATGCTAGAATTTAAAGAAGTCACAAGTCCAACATTTGTTTAGTTTTCTTTTTCCTGTGGTTACTTTGGGTATTGTTGTTACTGGATGCTTTGGTTGCACTTCCTAGAGCATCAAAACACTTTCGAAGCAGGATGTGTTAAAATTTGTTTTAGCAGTTGTCACTGGTTGTATTTTAGAACTGTTGAAGGACTGTTGTATTTTTTAGTCTTTTTGTTTAGTTGGAGGATGTCTTATATTTTTACCATAAATAATATTGTTTGTTTGGTTATTTTCTGTATATAATGTCATCCAACTGCATATCATGATGATCTGATTGTTTTTGAAAGGCTTGGAAAAATAGTTTTGCAAAGTTCTGGCATTAGTTTGGGAAAACCATCATAAGCTGCCTGTGGGTGCCATATAAACAGGTGTTTGTTGTGTTCATAATGCTTGCTTTCTGCATTGTAGTGGATGTAAGTGTTGAGGAAGTCGCTGTCGACCAAGTAAAGATCCATCTTCCAAGGTTTGTGCTGTTTCTTATCTTGTGATTTGCTAATTTATCATGTGCCGGTATAGAGCAAGCTTAGTGACAAGAGAATGATGCTAAGGATTGATCTACAGTGTGCGGCAAAAACGTAGCCCCTAAAGTTTTTTGCTGTTTTCTCAGCGACCATTTGGTATTTTAATTTAAAATTACAGCTTTTTTATCCTTTTACATCTAACTGCGGAATAAAGTGTGATTCTGTTGAAAAACGACAAAGTTTTTAACATGACCGCCTACCGATTTTTCAACATTAAAAAATGTTCAAGCTACAACACCAATTCACTAGCATTGTTGAAGCAACACAGTTAACTAATGATCAGATGCCAGAATTCCATTGTCACTGTGAATGTTCGAAGTGTCCACTGACAGCTCCAAGCTCCAACACAAGCCTTCAGTCGCTTAATTTGAGAAGTCTTTCACAGCCTTGTTGATCGGTCTTTGTGGCAGGTTGCCCCAGATAACCTGAAGCGCTTTCTTGACTTTGGCAATTGTTTTCGGCTTTGTTTTAAGCTTGCAGTAAGCCTCCAACATTGCATCTCACACGTGATAATCCACTGGGTTTATATTTGGCGAATTTGGAGGCCACTGGTCCTTTGTGATGAAGTCTAGACAGTTGACCCACAGCCAGTTCTGTACGCTGCGTGCTCTGTATGCTTGCACACCATCCTGCCGGAAGATGAACCCGGTCAGCAGCCGGTGATTGTTTTAAAAGAACGATAATTTAGTGATAATTTATAAACAGAACAAATTACTGTTTATCAAAACGCCACTGTGACATCATCGGCAGTAACATGGTAACCGGTTTTTGAAAATTAAATAGCATTTTTAGCTTGAACATTTTTTTAAGAATCGGTACGTGGTCATGTTTTAAAAAGTCTATAACTTTATCGGTTTTTAACAGAATCATATTTTGCACGGCAGTTAGATGTAAAAGGTTTTAGTAAATAAAGCTGTAAAATTTTTAATTAAAATTTTAAATGGTTGCTGAGAAAACAACGAGAAACTTTAGGGGGGCTACTTTTACACCGAACCCAGAAGTGGTGTATTTTGTCAACTGCAATATTGTTGTCAGTTGATATGGGTGCTATGTATTATGCCTAAAAGCAGCTGATTGATGGCACTTAACTGTGATATATTCATTCTGACATACTCGTTCTCTAAACCTGGAATTAAGTCGGAAATGATGGTTTGTGGTGTTGCAGTTCTTCAGTGGAAGCTGACTGCTCTGTCAATATGCTGGATGTAGGCAACGAACAAGCCGTAGACAATGTTGTTCTTTCCAAAATTGAGCCACTTCGGTAATGCAAATATTGGTTGTCACTCTTCATTATATTTGTGAGTCTTGTCATAAAGAGAAATGCAGTATTTAGCCAGCAGATCTGCTGCAATCAGCAGTACACTGTATTTATTCTCGAGTTGTAATGATTGTATTTTCGTTCCTGGATTAGGCTTGCTTGTGAATACTTTCAGATCCATGCTATTTATGAATGGGCATGTGTACTTATATTATTACAGCATGCATGTTTTAAACTAATAATAAAGATCGTCAGCCTTTGCTCAAGGCTAAGCGCTGCCCATGGGCATTGCCAATCGCTTCTCTTGGTCGATAACGAACTGGCGCCATTTGGCAAATTGCATTTCGTGAATCCAGCCAAACTTTTTCAGAAAGTATCATGCATGCCAGAAATGCTCAAATATCCACCTGACCTTGAAATTCATGCAAAATGTCATCGGCCTATGTTTATGAGTTATCGTGTTAACACGGAAACAGAGGAAAAACTCTGCAACGATGCTGAAAACAGTACGTACTGCTGTCATTTTCGCACTCTGTAATGATGATAACAAGTGCGGGAGAGATTATCAGCATGTGTGTATGTGTGTATGCTGGCTTGTAGGGCATCTTGTCATCTGGATGCAGTGGCATCCAGTACATCGGACGCCGTCGTTTACAACTCTTTGCCTAATGGACCGGTTTGATAAAGTCGTGGCTGGTGCTGGCTCTTGTGCCTTCTAGACGTTGACACAGTCTGCAGAATTTGCCTTCTCTGTATTATGCCTCGACTTTCTCGTTGTGTGTCCTATACTCTGTTACTGATAGCATTGGTTCTCTGTCCATCTGTAATTTGCTATGCAGCAAATTTGCATGTATATCTATTTTCTGCTTAATCACCGTACCCATTCAGCTTCAGCAAAGTTCACGAGAGTCCTGAATGTGGATTTCCGAATCTTGCTGCAGGAGCTGGTTATTGGGAAAAACAATGGTTTCATACTGTTGGCTGGACTGCAGTGCAGGAAGAGCATCCGGTTTAATAAAATTTCTAGCGGTATTTCACAAAGGTTCAGTTTTGGCTTTCACCTGACCTGGATTGACTCGGGGGAAAAGTGGTTCGGTTAAGCAAATCTGAAGTTGTGACAATATTAGCATTTTTGTGCCGTTTTTATGAGTGAATTTTATGTTATGCAACGTCCGCTTTATGGTGAATTTTATTGCGATATTTTACAGAAACGCTGCAAACTGGCAGCAGTCATTCGTACACAGCTGCACCTCCAGCAAAGCCCAGACTGGTTCTTGCCCTCTATTTCTTACAACACATAGAAAATCACGCTGCACCATGGCATTGCTGGACTTTATCATAAGTATTTACGGCTGTAATTGTGTTCGACTAACAAAGGTTAATGTGATAGATGTTGCTGTCACACAGTAAACCTGCTATGAACGACGTATATCTGCAGTAGTTCGGTAAATTATTGTAAATTTTTGCTTGCTCCGTGCAGAAGTCATTTTCACTGTGTCACCTGCCTGACTGAATGGTGCATTATTTGTTATGTAATTTCCCAGATAAAAGCCGATCAAAACTGATAGGATACATGCTGCCCATCTTTGTTGCAGGTTGGGCATTAATATTTATGTATCCAGTGTTCGATTGGCCGATGTAGCAGCAAAGATGTCTTGTGAAGTGCTGTTGCACTACAATGTGTCCCCCTAAGAAAACGTCCCACTTTGTCATTTTCCGTATCTTCGCAAAACGTTAACCGATTTTCAAAATTCTTTCACTGGCACAGACTGTGGACAATTAGCAATAACGTAATTGCTAAATACGAGAAAGGGATCTAACAGTAGCATCATACAGATCATTTACTGCATTTTTGGTCGGAAGTGTATTCCACTACACTTTTACTGTGTTGCTACACTACCATGTGAAACATAAATTTCCAAAAATCACTATAAAACGTATGCAAAAAATCGTCTGTTGAAGCAATTTTTAAATTAATTTTTATACAAAAAAATTAAATTAGCTTCAGTTTTATATACATTTCTCATGTTTGTAAACAAAAGCAGGCGGTAATGTCGTAAATAATAATTTTTAATGCACTGATGATATACCGGTGATTTAATGTGCCATTTAGCAATGAAAACTAAGCTCTGATTAAGAACTTGTGTCAGTTCAAAAAATACAGTTTTCAAAGGATACTAACAAAATTTTTGAAGATAAACTGCAATAGGGGAAAAGTAGGAATGTGTTATTAACAGAGATTTGCCAAAGGCATGAGACTGGCAGACTGAAGCATGTATGTACTGGAGAGAATGCGACCAAAACTCCAAAGACCAGAAACAAACATGATTCAACACTTCAGATATCCAAAGAAAGGGATCTAATAGTAGCATCATACAGATCATTTACTGCATTTTTGGTTGGAAGTGTATTTTGTTTACCAACACGCCTGCTGTCTATTATTGTTAGTTTTTCTTGCATTTATATTTCACGAGGTAGTGTAGCGACACAGTTAATGTGTGGTGGGATATTCAATAATCACTATTGCTAATTGTCCACGGAATGCATCAGTGAAAAAGTTTTGAAAATCGGTTAATATTTGGCGTTGATATGGACAGTCATTCAGTCTCTGGTAGACAGAAGCAAGATTTTGTTTCTCGTATTCTGACATTGGCGGTGAGTGGCTTGTGATATGTCCCCTACGTTCCAATGCACGCAGCACACGCCGATGGTGACAGACAGGCTGATCATTACTGCTTTGTCTGCCTGCATGCCAGGCTCTTAGTTGCTTGCTGTTATATGAACATCACCACTGATGACTGTGATGAGTTTGTGCATATTTATGTCAATTTTTACAATGATTTTGTGCATCTGCTTTTAGCTCACTGATGGCAGCTAATTGTTCTGATGTGGAAGTTGAATTTGTCTGTATTTAATTCTCACTGATATAAACATGACCTGTCATCACAGTGGTCTTTTATTTGAAAATATTATTTTGTCGCAGTCACTGCTGTTACGAAACATTTGAGTTTAGTTCAGTTGTATTCACGCCTGAATTCACTGGAGGAGTCACATTGATGTTAGGCGCATTGGTAGCATTTTATTCACACATACTTGCCAGTTGCAGTTGATTTTGCTAAAGGCATTTTTGCAAAAGTGCATTAGTTTGACTATGCGGAAGAACCTTACAATGTTTTCCAGACTCTAGTCGTTTAGAGAGGGCACAGACTTTCTCTGATCGCCTCGTTTCTTAACATGTTTCATATCTTGATTCTCAGTGCCTCGACATGCTGCTCTGGTACTAATCACTACACCGTGTCCGGAAAAAAACATCCCGGACATTTTCGTTTGTAACTTAAAGAAGGGTCATCAGATTTTAATAATTATTGACATTAATATTTCTGACACCACTGGCAATCAAATGACTGTCTAATTTTCTACCGCACTCATTGTTTGTTTTCGCACTACCTGGGGAAACAAAACCAACGAAATGTTGCGTTTTTATCCTATTTCGCTTATTAAGGTTTTTCTAGGTAGTTCGGAAACAGACTTTTGGTGAGGTGGGAACTAATAGGTCATTTGATGGCAAGTGGTGTCAAAAATGTTTGCGCCAAAAATTATTGAAATCTGTCAATCTTTTTTCAAGTCACAGTCGATAATGTTGGGGATTCGTTTTGACATATTTCTGTCCATTTCAACTCATATTTCGGTGTTTCTGTTTTCCCCAGGTAGTGCAGAAGCAAACATTGGGTGAGGTGGAATATTGAACAGTCATCTGATGGCCAGTTGTGCCAGAAATAATCGTACAAAAAATTATTAAAATAAGATATCTGTTCTTCAAGTGACAATCGATAATGCTCAGGATGTTTTCTTCTCTGGACACTGTGTATAAATTGCCACCTGTATTAAACCCCATGTTGTAGCTAGCATCAGGCTTGTAGTCTATGTCTGCACTATACAGGACTTCTTACACAAATTATTTCTTTTCGTACTTTCTCTGTAGTGTGGGCTGAGATTCTGTTGCTTACTTTTTCGATTTACTTTGTGTTTGTCACTAGTTTATGCTTATTTGCATCCTTATCATTCTTGTTGGGTCAGCATCTTCGGATTGGGTCAGAACTTTTAACTAAAGTTCAGAGTTTAACATGCATAGCTATTCCGTAGCATCATCTAATGTCGGGTAGTCGGCAGTCATGCTGTCACAGTGTGTAATGTTTGATGTTTTCGACACTTTGTCTTGACCACTGTCGCCACTACTCTCTGTGATTAACTGCATTGCATGGTACAGCTTTTACGAAGTGTCTTTCTGCCGAATGAATTTATATCATTTCTAGTTATGTCAAGATCAGTTTTGTTCTCACAGTTGGTCCGTGCCCGTACTATACTGTAGGTGCTACCGAGTTTTTTTCCAGGAAAAGGGAAGAAAATTTTGATACTGGGAATATTTTTAAAATGCTAATTCACATTAAACGGTGTTGGCTTTGGCAATTGGTATAATAGAGTCTGTTGAGTTAAAAACTTAGGATACGTGTTTTTTGTTGTGTGATCTTTCTTGCACCAAAAATGTTTTATTTATTAATGCGGGATTGTTTGCATGGATTTTGTCTGAATTTTTGATAGACAGATTGCAGCAGACTGAATGCTGGTTTTCTGTTAGATGGTAAAGTGCTGCGTTATGCAGTTTTAATTATTTTTGTAAATTGTATCATCATCATTATGGTAAATAATGTTGCATTTATCAGTGTATATCCAACGCTTCTTCACTCAGTTGTTGTTGTTGTAATAGCCCACCAACTCCTTTTTTCTCGTCAGTGACGATATGAGAGGAGTGAGGAAGGTGGATACGGAGTTGTTTGCAGCCGTTGTGCCAGAAGGATTGTCGTTGGGAACAGACGTTGACATGCCATGCTAAGGCTTGTTGTTGATGATCTTTTGATGGCAGCCGAACCGGCCGGCTGTTAGTTTCACCACGAAAAGGCGACTCCACCAGAACCGTCTTCACTCAGTCTTGTATCCTGTATGGTTGCTGGGAACTGAACTCATTTCTGATATGACCACATGTGATTAAGAAGTCGCATTGTTTCATCTGTTACGATAATTTTATTCAGATGTTTGGCTTTCGAGCTCTTACTGTGTTGCTTGCCAGGCCCGTTGAGGGGGTAAGTTACCCCAGGTCCTGCGACGTTTCGGGGCTCTGCTGTCGCTCAAAAATATTAAGTACTATACCAGAATGTGCCATTTTGAGAAGAAAACTTCAATAATTTTCTCCCCAGAGGGGCCCCACAAGATTGTTATGTTACCTCGGGCCTCACTGTGGTGTGTCTTTTGTATTTTGTTCTGATTTGTTTTTGAGCTTTAAGTAGCAATTAACTGTAATGCAATAAAGTGGATTTCTAAACTGAGCTAAGAGGAAGCAGACCTGTTAACTGTTCTTAAATACATAGTGCGGCACACATTTGACATGTTTAAATAGCACCATCGGAGTAACTTGTGTGTTTGTCAACTTCTTGCAAAGTTTGCTTACTGTCGGTTAATTCGTGGCAGACACCATATACACGGCAGAGTATCACTGCCCTTTTATAATATTATGTCGACTGATGTGTAACGAGCTCTCTTCTCTTCTTTCTGTTTTGATTTGTGTTCTGTACTAACCACGCGCCAAAACCTCTTGGCACGATGGCACTGTGATTTTGTGAATCGAGTCTCGACCGACGCATTTGTAATTAGTCATTTTAATACTAACGACATTTTACTAACTTAACGGTTACTAGGTTGCAGTATTCTGTGCAGTATAAACATTGCAAGGCTGCTGCTCGTTTGTCACAAAAATGAGCCAACGTTTTACTTTTAGAACGAGTACCAGTAGTAACATGTTAGTAACGTGTTACTGTAGCTATATGCACGTATTACAATAGAAATAGTTTGTGATCGGTGAAATGTGAACTGTGTACTGTAGTACTGTACTGTTGATGCAGCACCGGTTGAAATGTGTTTTATCAGTTGGTGATAATATGTGTTAATAAATGTATTTTGCGGATTATTGCAGTGTCGCGTTGCTTTGTAAGTCATAGCTTACAGTTTCTAAATTGGTGATATTATTTGCTACGTAATCCATGTGCACTCAGTGTAACTGCGAAAAAACTGTTGTACCGGTAGTTAACACAATTTAGTTTTACATATGAATTTGCCAACAAGACGCGTATGCCGCCTACTCCGTTTCAGTGCGTCGTCGTCTGTGTGTGAGGCGCCGGCTGAGTGGGCTGACGGTGACGAGGATGAAATCTAATCAGTCAATTACAATTACGCCAAACGGCAGCACATATTACAGTGAAAACAAGAAAGCCCAGCTGTCGCTAGGGAAGACCTGCTACAGCCTATACTGTTCCTGTTGCAGTACTAACTTTCAAGGTCATCCAAAGTGGACGATTCTCATCTCATCTGAGAGGCTGTATGCGATTTCCTGTTATTGATCAATAGCGACCTTGGCCCTGTCTCGCGCCGTTTAGCCACAATAGTGCGTACTGTCGTTCAAGTTCATGCAAGGTCAGTGATTTGCATGTAATCTGAAAGGGCGTATGCTACTTCATATTAGTGCTCAACCTTGACTCTGTCTCTCGCCGTTTTGGAGATACGGCCACTTATAGCTTAAAACTTTCCATCGAAAATTGCGGCCAAACCGTTGAAGATGGAGACATGGTTACTATCGACAGCCTAGAGGAAGTTGCCACCGCTGTATCCGATGGTACCATGGCCGACCCTTTACTACATACCGTTTAGCCACAATACCGCTCGATTGGCATAACATAGTACGTTATGACCCTTCAATGTCATCCAAGGTCAGTCATGTTCATGTCATTTTAAAGCCAATATACGATTTCCTATTATTGATCAATAGCAACCCGGGCTATATCTCGCTCTGCTCAGTCACAATACATCCATGACAGACGACACACCGTCCTATAGACGCCCTACAGCATTGCGCATCAACAATGCAGTGTACTACGGAATGCATGGTGCTGTAAAAATGACTAAACGGCTAGTCTAAAATTTTAAAAAAGCACCAAGAACATACTAAAATTGCACATCTGTAGTGCCAACAAAGTTTTCATAAATTTTCACGCCGTCTTCGAGCAGTAGGCCTATATTCCGCGTCGCGTCGTGAAGTATTATTGCTGATTAGCCTTTCAAAGAAGCTCGCCAAAACGCAAATGGTGGATATAGGCCTACTCGTGAAACTGTGTCAAATTAGAATGAAGAAGTCTCCAGCGGGAGTACGTATGTGGCTGCAGCTGCAGCTGATGGGATAACACATCGAGACCGGAGACTGGGCTGCAGATGTGTTGGCAGCCCATCGGTCTGCGTTAGCAATTCAGCACCAGCGACCAACAGGTGTGGTTTGCTCACTGCAGGACTCGGCATGATTATGATCATCCGTAAACTTAACGACGTGGACTGCGCCAAAAGTGACGACATTTTCCAGATGGAAGCCACACATGCCTAAAACTTACTAACGAATGGGGTTTCCGACTTAATCTGCTGCAAGGGCCTGCACTCATTTGGCACTATGGGCGGCATCGCTCCTTCATTATAAAATGTCGGGATTGGTCAGCAACTTGCAATGCAAATTATTATGAATGGATCGAGTTTCGAAAAACGAAACAAAAAAAGAGAAAAGAAGAAAAACTGCTCAACGTAATACGTATAGGCCTAGCTAATTCCCCTAAACGACTGCACGAGTGACAGAAGGACGGACCACATACATCCACATCTGTCGCAGTAGTTGGGGGTCGCTGATGCTTTTCTCTTAAAATTGTCCACGTACTCTGCCTTCCCTTATTACTTTGACAGATTTCGACCGATGAATAATTATTACGTTTATGTGTCGCTCAATCGCTGTGGCCGGACACTCGGCCGATGATTAGTCTCTTGAACTTCTGCGACGAGCTTACAAATCAGTGAAATCACACGGTGGTGTTTCAAATGTCAACTGCTTTTAATTTTGTACATCAAAACGGTGTGATTTGATGGTGATTGACTTTCTTTTCATTTCGCTATCGATGAAAAAAATGCAGTGGAGTGATTGCCATTTAGGTTTGTCCCTATTTACGGACAGTTGCAGATCTGTCATCAATCGTTCAGTTTATTACAATTTACTTTTGTTTGTAGCTGATTTGTTAGTTTACAAAGTAATGACGTACGATGTTGATATCGTTGTTGATGATGACATTAATGATGGTGGAGCAGAAAATGTTGTCAGACTCCAACTTAAAATTCGTAGCACAGTAATAATCTGTTTGCAAGCATACAATGCGTTGCAGCTTGAGCCTAAAGTTTCCTAAACGCAGAGAACGGCAAACGGTCAATCTGTCGTGGGAATGCAGCTCTGTATTGAGATGCAGAGCGCTGCTATAGTGTCCGGGCGCGTTGCAGTATTACGATCTTTTTGTCATTTATCGAATAAGCATGATGGGTCGATAGCCTACAGACAGTCCCTAGCGTCGGTGAACGCGCGTGTCTAAAAATGTCAGTTCAGCATTGCGCTGCATGCATACGTAAGTGCGTGGACAGTTAGTTTATGGTACTCCTGTGAGTTGATTTGCAGTAAATTGCCGGTCATCGTTGTGACAACGGATGAGTAGGACCAGCACGGGTCAATGGTTTGTCTATACCGCCGCCCTGTAGCAGATGTGACCACCATGCGTCCACGTCCATCAGCCCAGTCGCTAAATAAACATCACTGTCCGGTGACGAGCGTCCATGGCGCCCTACACCGATAACTTTCCCTGCAGGGTGCGGACAATTAACTTAGCCTCTTTATTTTTATCACATTTTTTTATTGTTTGATCAGTGATCATTTTTAGCTGACCGTACTTACGTAACGGTCGAGCTTATGGTACGGTCCTTTGTTCGTCGTCTGTCCGTCTGTCTGTATCGGATGTATTGTGGCCAAACGGTGCGAGATAGGGTCTAGGTTGCTGTTGATCACTAATATGAAGTTGCATATTGGCTTTTAAATGACATAAAAATCATTGACCTTGGATGACTTTGAAGGGTCGTAACGCACCGTGGTATGCCAATCGTGCGGTATTGTGGCCACTCGCTGGGAAGTCGTAGGAGGTCGGCAATGGTACCATCGGATAGGGCGCTGGCGACTTCTTATGGGCTGTCAGTAGTAATAGGGCCAAGGTTACTATTATAAATCACTAATAGGAAATCGTATATACTCACTATCAGATGAAATGAAAATCATCGATCTTGGATGACGTTGAAGGTTACTGACAACCAGTAGGATCGGCTATCTTAGCGACAGCTGGTTTTTTTGTCTTCGTCATTTTTCACATATGTAATATTTCTTTTTTGTTAGTGGTACAAAAAACTTTCTGATTGAAGGAGCTAAATCCAATCGGTTAATTGAGCCAGCGTGGCGAGTGGAATTTTTTGGTGTGGCTTTTCACGTTCTGACTTGTCGAGGGAGCTGTCTCTCGGCTATGTCAAGTGGCCTGGTTTCTGAGAGATTGAATTAAATCAAGCGAACATAGCGAGCGAAAAAATGTTTTGTATGTTTTCTCATTTGATATCATTTTCCTAGGTGGAATAAGAAGCCATGCACCATTGTCTTTATTGCTTTACTGTTTCTGTATGAATAACTATCAAATATCTATAGGCGTTATTTCTTGCTCGGATAAAGCACAGCACTTTTGCAATGTTGTTCCCAAGGGAGATGTGTTTTTGTTCATACCGCAGCTTTCACGTTGACGTCAGCGACTCAAAACTCATCTGTACAGCAAAACCTTTTTTGATTATTCCCCAGACTGGACCTGAACATCTCGCTAGCGCATCTAGCAGTAATTTGTAGTAGTTAAACTACTTTAAAATTCCCGAATTGATTTATTCAAAATAGATCGTCGTTATTATATAATTATCAGAACACAGGATTTTCGGGACCTTGAGTCTCGCGTGAAACGTTGCTTTTTAAAAACTGAAAAATGAACCAAACGTCATCAGCGGCGCCGTGGGTCTTATGATCGCTAAGTAGAAAAAATGTTTGTCTGTGCAATTTTTTGTAACGAGTCTAACGACGTGTTAATATTATTAAGCTTATATTTAGGGTAGTGATGACAGGGAAAATAGCAAATTACGCCGCAGAATACGACATGAATCACTGCAGTGGTTTTGTTTATTTTCCAAATATGAAAAATTCAAAATCTACGTTTTGTTATTAAAAAAATATCCGTAGCTAATATCCCGTTTACACGATTGAGCAAACATCGAGCAAACATCGAGCAGGTCTAATGGAACCCCGCCCCCTGGGTCAAATGTAGGCCTAGACTTAGCCAACAGCTGATGACGTGTTATATAGGCCTTGCAATTACAACCTGCCCGCTCTCCTAATTAGCCTGCTAATTACCATAGCTCGTAGAGCTAGCTCGATGTTTGCTCGATCGTGTAAACGGGGTATAAGGAACAACGTTGTGGGCAAAAGGACAGCGCAAATGCTATTCACTGTGACAAACAACACCTAGGACTTATGTTTGGTGTACAAGAAGTAACAAGTTTTGAATTTTTTATACGATCGTCGTCGTCCAGCGTTGATAACGAATGCCTTACGTGCCGCGTTCGTCGCTTTTTTGTATCAAATATTCAGAAACTTGTTGATGGACGACACAAACGTTTCAATAGATTTAATATAAAATATGTATAAAAACGTTAATCTTTGAAGTTTAAACACTTTATCATTGTGCTTTTTCCCGTAAATCGCGATTCTGTTTGACATCCGGCGAATTGTGAAAAAAGCTTGTGATTGTGACTGCAGCAAGTGATGCCAACAGTCTACGTATCCAACACTGTAATTTTCAATGCGAAATATTTGAGAAAAAGTATTTTTTAAGTCTACAATATATTGTAATGTAAGACTATAAGCGTGATGGACAGTGAGGGAAGTGACCGTAGCCAGAATGAAAATAATTTTTTGAGCCGACACGTGCATATAATGATTAAAGCAAAGTTTCCATGCAACGCATAGCACGAAACGTGCGCAACACAACAGACGTAACGCAACTGACGTACACGTAGCTGACGCAACGACCGCTTCTGTCCTCGTTTTTGGCCCTTGCGTCAGTTGCATTCGTTGCGTACTTGCTTGCGTACTTTTCTTGCGTTCACTGCGTTTGTTATGTACTTTTTTGCGTGCATGCGTAATCTACGTTGCTGCGTTGCGTCTGTGGAAATACCGTTTATGCTAAGCGTTGATACAAATAGAGAGCTTTCTCGGGCGACTTTGGACGTTTGAAAAAAGCAAAGTCTTGTACTTGCTATAGCGCTTCTTACATGAAACGAACTCGTGGCAGGAAGCGCTTTGACAATTTCAGAAATGGCAGCTGATAGGCATGAACTAATGATACCGCGGCGCACTATGCGGCCATCCATTGCCCACGTTAACGAACAATAATGGACCCGCGGTTTGCAGCTATAGCAGACATACCACAGCCTCAATCAGCCACACTAGGCTTTCACCCCATAGCCCGTAAGCTACTACTCATTTCCCGTCCCACAGAGAGTAGGAGGCTGAGTTGGCTTGAGCACACTATGCAGAAACATTTATCGCGGTTACGCCGGAAGTGTAACGCGCACTTTATTTTGATGCATTGCTGAGGTTATTAAACCGACCGAGCATATTACACCTATAGAGTGAACGGCGAAACCGATTAATGCAATGTTGGTTGTGCCTCTAGTTACGAGCAATCACTATCGGTCGATAAATTCTTAATCAGGCGAAGTGTTAATAGACTATTTCTGGTTTTGTGGCAACTGTCGTCGGTCGGATGAATAATAGAGACGCGGGCCGACTGATGCCAGCAACAGAGCGGCATCTGTTTCACAGTCTCAAATGGAATACGACGCCGGTGTCACATTATGGAATCGCCTCTCCCTCCAGAAAAGTTTCCCCCGGCCGACAATTTACCGGCAAAAATCCGCCCCGCCCGACGGCCGCCCGTGACGGGAAGACTTTTCTGGGGGAGCGATCCTATAATCAAGAGACTTTTTTACGAGGCCGGTGATATTTTAATAAAGGAGAAATATATCAAATGCGTGATTATCTCTACCCGGGCGGATTTTTCATGGTGGAGACATTTTAATGTGACAACGGACCGGCGCTTTGTGTGTGTTGTCGCATTGGTCGTGATATGCTCGCAATGTGGCTGTGACATGCGCAGCAACCCTACTGCTACGGGTACATCGTGCGACGTCGACAGTGTTTTCAGATAGACAACTAATAGGATTCCGACCTGCCGCGTGTTCTTATTTTGCGTCTGTCGTTCGCAGACCTGTCGCATCTGTGGACAAGACATACGCCTAGTGGGTGGTCCAAAAAACTTTTACGTCTGCCACACGACATTCGTGAAAGATGTCAGCGCCAGCGGAGTCGTGGGTCAAAAAATGTAGGTGGGGCCAGAAGTTGCAGTTTTATGACAGACACTGCAAATTTCCGACAGAGAAGATTATAAGAAACTTAAAAGTTTAATTTTGCTCACAATTTCCGGAAAATTGGGGTTTTGCATTTTCGGACAAAAATTTTTTTCGGAAAAAAAGATTTGCCCACAATTTTTCAACAGTCAAAAATTTCAGATGGACAATTGCCGCTGCTCCCTGATCAGCACTGATCATGAACCATGCAGCAAGACGTTAAGCTGTCAAGGACTCAGTGTTAGACAAAATAGCCAAAAATTCTACTTGAGTGAAAGTAGTCGCTTAAGGATATATTTAAGAAAAAGTAGAACAACTATGTTTTGCCAAAACAGTAAACAAAATTACCTTACCTTAAAATCTGTTCAAATGGAAGTAAAAGGCAGCGTGATAAAACCTATTTAAGCATACATGGAAAATATTTTTTTACTTGAATAAAGTAACGACGTAGAACTGCTTTGTTACTATGGTACCCTGTTATGATTAAGGACGACACATAGCCCTAGCAAACGATATTATCCGGGATAGCAAAATACGAAGCCGAGGACTGCAGACTGAGAACCATCTGCCATTTGCTCAAGCCTTTAACATTCACGCGTTCCACTTGGCTAGCAGGTGGCAAAGACACAAAACTTCATCAATCTGTCTGCCTTCTGGGTCTGCTGAAAAGGAAGTGACTGGCTTACTGCATTATGCAGATGGCACTGGCGTATGGCAGCGGCGCATAAGTCGAACTACGTCGCTAAAAAATTTGTGAGCTGCCAGGGCCAAGCGGTAAAAACGTCAAACTTAACGTTGAGTTGTGAGTAGTGTTCTATAGCCTGGGACCGTTGCATTTTCGGAAACCGAATTAAACGTTGGCTCAATTATTCGCATATCATTTTAATCGTGTAAAATATCTAAAAACGTGAATACGTGAAAACGTGAAACAATCGTTTGCGTACATGTATTTCAGCGCGACCTAATCAAAAAACCGTCGGGTTTCCATGAATAATGATTATTATTTTTCGCATACCGGTTTAGAAAATCTTACTTGGTAAAATGATTAATTTTTTTTTACAATAGTTAACACAAGCGCGCCATGCCTACGAATTACATTGGGGACGATGTATTCCACCATGTGGCTAGGTCGTGGGGCTGCGGTCAGCAAAGACTCTGAGCTATTTATTCGTGTAATCAGACTAATTATAATTACTCTTCCAACTAACCCAATCTATACGGCCAGGATAGATCACGATATTATCGCCGCTACAGACGAATGGACGGACATACAACAGATGGTGACAATATCGCACTTTGCACTACATGCATCGCTCTGTGAAAAAAAGATCACGTACAGTAAACCGAATCCGAATAATTGCATGTAAATAGTAATTCCGAGCTAGCTAAGGGATACTAATGTGCAGCGGGCGTGCTAAAATGCGATGCGAAGCAAGCAGAGCTGGTGGAAGGGCTCTCCGTACCTTCCGGTCGGGGGAAAGACCTCACGTATGCTCAAGGCCTCATGTTACGTATGAAAAAAATTGCATTTCAAAAGAGAGAGAGAGAGAGAAAGACAAAGAGAGAGATCAAAAAATAAAGAAACATGCGGAAAATCTACTCAAAATGGACAAGTTATACCTTTCATTAATGCACAGTAATCAGTGTCGTATTGCAACTCATTCAACTTTATTTTTTTGCAAAGACAACATAAATTGCAGGCCTATCTGTTTTTGTTGCGTTTGCAAATTTAAAAAAGTGGGCAGATTTGCAACTTTCATTAAACATCAAAAAGCCGAAAGTGTTCCAGCTTTAAAGGGGCAAAGCCCCCTTGATCCCTGATCAAAAGTTCTGCCCTGGGGCCTCATACTTATATAGGGGAGGGGACCTCCAACTCGTCGGCGCACCGGCCCTGGAAGCAAGCGACGGCGTCAGTCGGGTGGATAAGCTCTGCTCAGTCTCGGGTCAGCACTAGTTTGTTTGTCTCGTGAATCTCTTGAAATCTCTTCGTGTAAATGTACACATTGAGTGCATCTCATTCTGTGCCGACTCAGAGGAGGCGTACTACGATAACTCTACATCGCAGCGTTTACAGGTTCATATTCTTTGATTGCATTCTTTGCTGCTGCTGCTGCTGCTGCTGCTGCTGCTGTCACACTAGGCAATACCGTGTCTCAGAGAAAGGCTCATTTTGTCTTTGCCGATACCATAGGGCCTATAGCGAAATTATAACGAATTGTGGCAAAGTTTGGCTGGTGACATAAACGGCCTTTCAGCTGTCAACTGTGTTATATATATACTTTTCGAATGATCTTATTTTCAGTCACCCACTTTACTGAAAACTGAAAATTTGTTGCACACCAAAATGACTAGCACGATTCAAGATATTAAGCTTATACGAATTACGTCGCATAAAATCAAAATTTCGTCTGTCTCTGTCTATATTGTCACAGTACCATGCAAAACAAGCAAATTTTGTCCTCTGCTATAAGAATGTCCAAAAAAACTTTTTCTTTAAATAAAAAAAAATATCATCCAGCTTTCTGAACGTTGCCGATATTGAAGACGTTCCGGTCAGAGCTAGCTGTGTCAGTGCATTACTCATTGTTAGCCGTCAGCGGCGGAGTGCGTCACATGTAGAAAGAAGGCGCTCTACGCGTCATCAGAGTTGTAACGGATGAGCCAGTGTGCTTGCGATCGCAGCAATCAATTATTGATTTCTTGTTTCGCATAGATACGCACTCCGCCTGCAATGCATACAGGAACTAGGCTACTTGGACTTGACAGATTCGACGTCAGTTTGTGTAAATCGTTCTGGGCGCTGAGCGTTATTGTGGTCACATGCCACTTGGGCGTTGTTCGGCAAATAACCAGACCTTCCTTTTTAACCATTTAGATTTTGGACAATTACGACGCCATTCGATGGATTAGGTCTACACGCAACTTTTTTTTACTGTTATAGCAATAGTAATTGCGATTTTATTTTTTTATTTTCTAGATGTTACTATATGCCATCGGTTAGGATGCGACTGTGTAAAGAAAAACAAACGTACACGTGCCAGTCTTATTTTTTACCATAACTTAAGATAAATGTCGGTAGATTTTAATGATTTTTTCACTTTTCTATATGCAGACTAAAGGCGCGCGCAGAGCGAAATATACTGAACTGAACTAAACATTACTTTTCGCGCATTGGTCAGTTCTGTTCAGTTCAGTTACGTCGCTTCGTGTGCCGCGCGCCGTAAAAGGGCTTTTGACATAATTTCATCGAAAGGCAAAAAGCCATTAGTTTATTTGTTGGCCTGATGTAGTACGGTATTCGTTTGTCGTGATGGTCAAGAGTGTGCTCTGCAGTGTAGGACTAGGCCTATAGCAGGCGCCGCGGGGAAGTCGGAGATCGCAGCGTTTGAGGCAAAGTCTCAAGACTCCAGGCGAGACTTTGTCAATCCACCTCGCTTTCTGCCTCTAATGTGTTCTGTTCTGAATTTTATATTGATGAATCCACTACAAAGAATCCACTATAAAGAAGCAATGAGGTATGGGCTAATGATGAACACCGACAAAACAAAGACGATGGTATTTGGTGATAAGCAAATATCAAGTAAGATATGCATAGATGGAATTGAGCTGGAAAATGTG
>Ga0056128_1000164_pt1 | contig 47019 bp, 34 predicted proteins | sample WorMetLIZISLAND2_FD_71113 | JGI IMG/M metagenome (GOLD analysis project Ga0056128, IMG submission 71113) | Marine gutless worms symbiont microbial communities from Max Planck institute for Marine Microbiology, Germany - Olavius geniculatus... ... | reverse complement strand
TAAGTAGACGGCTATAAAGCCGTAGTCGACTGTGAAGCCGAAACCAGCACAAGAGCACTGGTAACGTGTAGCAATCTGCCTACATGAGTTTGGTCAGCGCTTAGTTGCTTCTCGCCTCCAGATTTTAGAAATCTTTCGGGTCATCGGTGCTAAGCCCCACCACCACGGCAAGGTGGCTGACCATGGTGGGGAACACATTGACAGAGTGTTAGCATTTTTAGAAAAATTGAATGTGACATAGAGTGTTTAAGATAATGGTCTGTGTCATTAGACAGCTTAACCTCCAGCATTACAATAAGACAGCTTTGACACTTGTAGTAAGACAACTGTGGAATGATAGGCAAAAACCAGAAAATAGCTGGAAAATTGTCTGCAATCTGGTCGTTCACTTGAAAATATTTACATGTTTTTTTTGTTTTCACTTTCAAGCTTTAATTGTGTAATTGTCTGTCTTTACATGTATAAGCAGTGGTAAATGCATTTTAAATTTTTTTTAGAATGTTGCATCAACTAATCATGAACATGAACTGGCTGGTAATCAGACAGTTGAAACTAAGAAGAAGGACATGACTGATGAGGAACTTGCTAAACTGCGGGCTGAACTGCGTCTCCGACAGAAAGCTGCTATGGTTTGTGATTGTGATGCTTTTGCACTATTAGTGTGTATTTGATCAATGGTTCACTTTTGTGTGGCATAATTATGTAAATTATGTGTTTTTCATATAATTCTACATTTAGGTTTTTAAAAAAATAATTTTGTTTTTTAAATGATACAGGATAATTTTTAATGCTAATCACTATTGGTGAGTTGACTGCATGCAGTGGAAGGTCTTTGATGTAGAATCGGGCATTCTGTCATTGTGTTTTATCTCTCTTGGATCACAAATAAAGTGTCAAATTCTCTGTGCATTTGTCTGTATTGTTTGATGACAGTCATTTGTCTTATGTGCTGTGTGATTCAAGGCAGTTTGAACTGAATACTGACTATGTCGTCATAACTTCAGTTGTATCACTGAATTGTGATTTAAACTACACTGTGTCTGGTAAAAAACTGATCTCCTAGATATCGTGGAATAAAAATGTCAACTCTGAACGAATTTGAATAAAGTTTTGTACACCTGATTCTCAATAAATTTCTGAAACGAGTGCCAACTTTTGTTGAAAAATAATATTTCTTACCAAAATCATCAAATGTTGAATATCGATAACAAAATATCTTCATTACCAATATGATGTTACGTAAGTAAACCACTGTGTACATTTGCATAACTTTATCAAACAACATCTCATTCTGGCAAAATTTCACCTCAACAATGCACTATCTATTGGCAATCAAAATGTTAAATTCAAGTTAAATCTATCTACGCAGACAATATTTAAGGCAGCTTTTGTGAATTTGTCTCAAAACGTGAAGTGTCCAGTATTAGGCAACCGTTTGTTTAATCCTGACAGTGTCCACAACTTGCTGGAAAATTTCGTGATAAACTTTTTAGCACCATACCTTTTCTTTTGTCTCAACAGTTTAATTAAAACATTATTGTCTGCAGAAAAGATTATTTTGTTATTGTTTACATTTTTTTGATTGCGTCAACAAACGTCACTTCCACTTGAACGACTGCAGTATAAAATGCCATATTGGTAAACAAGATATTTTGTTATCGATATTCAACATTTGATTATTTTGGTAAGAAACAATATTTTTGAATGAAATTTGATATTCATTCGGAAATTTATAGGAAATTAAGTGTAGAAAACTCATTCAGATTCGTTTAGATTTGACATTTTTATTGCATGATGTTTAGGGGGTCAGTTTTTTTACCAGACATGGTGTATGTTGCAGGAAAGGCCAAAGCTGTATCTCACGGTTGATAAACTTGGACAGAGTGCTGACCATTCTGTTCAGTGTCCTGATGGTTTGTTCGTATATGATGTTCAACATCTGCTTCTTTATGCTCTGCAAGGTGGCACAGCCAGCTACAAGCCTCGGTGGGAATCGGTGTTATTACTGTCGTGGTAGCTGCACAACAGATTTTGAATCATTGTCTAGAAAGTTTCATAGTAATAATTGTATTAGATATAACATGAGCTTTTACTTTATTACTTAGAGACCCGGTGTTATTTGGAATTAGGTGTCATTGCTGTTAATCAATTTATCTGTGTGTCGTAGTCCAGATTTTAGCTGGGACCCTCAGAATTATTTTTTAACTTGTGTTTGACCTCAAGGTAATAATTGAGAGCCACATTAGTGTTCCTGCCATATGGCCTCTGATTCCAGCCGACAATGTAAACATTGTGCACAAGTTTCAGATACAATTCACAATCACTGGCACTTTCAGTGATGTTGTCTAGGAATGGTTAACATCTGTACTGTATGTATGACTGTATATACTAAGGCTGCTACTGTTACTGCGATACTGTGGTTATTACCATCAGCTGTCTGTTATCAGTTGCTGTTCTTGCAGGTGGTGCAAGTTGCTTCGTCATGAGAAGCTGTCACACATTGTCGTCATCATTGTGGAAGGTGTTGGAGCGACAGATTTTGCTAACTTTGCAGAATGCTTTCCATTTCTAGCTGAAAAATTTCCCATGGCAAGTTTTTCGTAGAGCTGTGCTTAATCAGCTTGATATTCATAAATTAATGGACTTTTATTTTCGTGAGTTTTCTGTTTGAGGCCAGTATATTTCTTAGGATAAATGTGTTTAGATGGTTGTGTTTTAGTTGTGGACATTCTTCTGTCTTTTTGTGTATTCTGCTGTATGGATAGACTGCAGCCCAACATTTGTCTATATTGTAATGCTGCATGGAATTGACATTTTTTTCCTTTGTTCACATTCTGTTACTTGTGTAGCACTGAAATTACTGTAGAGATGTCAGAGTGATTTAGCATTGCTGATGGTGGTTGTACTTAATAGGGGTCATTGAGTTGGGTTTGAGTATTATAATTATGTTGACTTTCAAATGATGTTGCAGGCCAGAGAGCATCTAAGTGTTTGCCTTTGTTGGATTCTCAGGCAAATTTTGCTTTAGAAGATAAATACACTGTGTCTCCAAAAAACATCCCTGGCATTTTTGACTGTAACTTGTAAACAGTGATCAGCTTTTGATAATTTTTGGTACAAATATTCCTGACACAACTAGCCGTTAAATGTCCATTCACTTTCCCACCTCACCCAACGTTTGTTTCTGCACTACCTGGGGAAAACATAACCAGCGAAATATCACTTTTTTATCCAATGCGATATGATTGCTTGATTAACATAATGCATAAAAACACATTTTGTTCACATTTATGACACTGTGGCTGACAATTCATTCAGTTGTCCATTTTTCAACTGCCTACAGTAAAATTGCCTAAGGTATAAGGGTGTAGCCCACTATGCGAACACAGGCAAGGAGACACTTTCTCCATTCATTTGACAGCAGTATCAATAATGTTCTGCTCCAGACCAATCCAGGGTGTGCAAGTTGCTTTCTGACTTCACAAACATTCCTAAACTTCATTTGGTAGACACACTGCTGCATGATAGTCAAACCTTGTAATAGACTGGTTGTTGGGGCCGACAGATTAGGATAGATGGAATTTATTGGCGTTTTTTTCATTCATTTTAACACAGTTTATGCTTGGTCTGCATTCTCCAGGTAGTGCAAAAGCAGACGTTGGGTGAGGTGGAAACTAAAACAATTATATAATAGCTAGTGGTGTCGGAAATATTTCTGCCAAATATTATTAAAAACTGCTAATCTTTATTCAAGTTACGATCGATAATGTTGGGGATGTTTTATCAGGTTTTCTGTTTATTTCAAGACATATTTCGCTTGATCTGCTTTCCCTAGGTAGTGCAGAAGCATACATTGGGTTAGGTGGGAAACTGAATAGACATTTGATGGCAAGTTGTGTCAGGAATATTCGTACCAAAAATTATCAGAATCTGATATTTGGTTTTCAAGTTACGGTTGAAAATGTCGGGATGTTTTTTTTTGAGACGCAGTGTAGATTGAGGATCAAGGTTTAACATTATGTGACTTGTTGTCCTGGTAACAACATTGAAGCACTGGAGGATCTTGACAGAAGAAAATGTCTTGACAATGTATACATGTGTGTAATCGTTGTAGAGAGTGGAGTTGGTGTGTCCAAGTCAGTACGGGCAGACAGTTGCTGATGAGTTGTTTCGTGTTCCTGTTAGCGTTCGTCGAATGAAGCGACTCAAACGTTCCGCCGTCAATATCGGTATGGCATGATTACTTCGTATGATGAGTTTGCTGCCTCACTTTGTCAGTATTTATTGTCATTGGTCGTATTTTATGCGCATTTGCCGTAGCCGTTTGTGATGCATTTTAAGTGAGTAACTCAGAATCCACAGTTTGTGTTAGTCCTTAGCTTCATACCAAGATTCATTGGATAGATTTTCATCTCCAATCTGTCCTCACTGTGGAATTGGGGAAGAGACAGCAGACCATTCATTTCTGTTCTGTTCAAAATGGGCAGCAGAATGGCAATGGTACTTTGGTGACTCCAGTGACATCACAGATGTGTTCTTTTCATTTTTTCGGGCATCTGCTCTGTTCCTCCATATGGGTACCACTTGATGCTTTTGTCACAGCAACAACAACAAGTGAGTAACCAGTTGGAACTTTGATGCCATCGGTTTCATGATAGGAAAGGCCAATAAAACTGATACTGTCAGGGTGAGCATTTGGTTTGAATGACTTAGGTTTCAGGTTTTTAAAAATTCAAAACATTATTAATGATTAATTGTTAATTTCCACAACTCTACTGAAAATGTGGCCAGATTACTTTGGCCATTGTTGTTTATTATTATACCTCAACACAAAATACCGGCACTTGATTGGTCCAAATCGCATCATTTGACATTAACAAATACGCATCGTTGACCGGTCAGCAGTGCGCATGCATTGTTGACCGGGCAACATTGAAGTCATCACAGTTTTTTTTTGTTTAAATGATCTTTGTTTAAATTTTTTGTTCTGGTTTTGAAATATAACAAAACAGTGACTGGCGTCATGGTCATCATTGAAAATTTTTGACTCTCAGTTCATAAAATGTTCAACTCGATCTTCGATCTCAGGCAACATTTTAGAACATTTGGGTCAAAAATTTTTAGTGATGACCCTGTAGCCAGTCACTGTTTGTATAATGTGGCAGTGACTGTTTCACAGAAGGTGTAGAACAGTCATCTGGCAGCAATGTCTCGTCGAAAGCTGATGTGTTTGAGACGCCGCTCGCGAAACGAAGTCGAGTTGAAGATGTCCCAGCATCTCGTGTCAGTCTTCTCATGTCTCGTGAACAAATGGTCCATGATGGTTACCCACTGCCCTTCACACTGTCAGGTCAGTTGCAGTAATTTCACCTGGCATTTACTGTTCTGTAATTGCTAGTTTAGATAGTTTTTGTGCATAGCACAGCTCATCAGGGCTTCAGAGAACAGAATACTGGGTTGCAAATATCGTCAATTATGGCACAGTGTTATAACAATCAAACAAGTGCTGTTTTATTTCAGTTTTTTTAGAAATGTCATTAAAGTTTGGTGCTGGTGTGGAATATCAGATTTTGTTATTTAATAATTGATTAATGACAGATTCAAGTTATACTTGCATATCAGAATGGCTTTGTTGCATGTTATTTTAAGTTATACATTTCGTAAATTTTGTGCAGCTTTGTTAACAGCATTAGCGCTGAATGGCAATTCAGCATCACAGTGTGGACTGAATGTTGTGTGTATGTTTAATATGCAATATGCAGAGAAAACTGCAAACTATCTGTTTACGAAGAAGACGTATCATCCAGCAACTGAGAATAGTCCGCTCTTTGCAGTTGACTGTGAAATGGTACGTATGTCGAGTGTGTGTGGGTGTGCGACTAAGTTTAGTTTATTTTTTGTACATTCTTATTTTTGTGCCTCTGCCAATATAGTGGCTGAAGGCATTATGTTTCCAGAGTGTTTGTGCATCTGTGCATGCATGAGTCCCAAACAAACTTATTATTGTTAGCAAGATATCTTTGGTATTTGTTGACCAAACTTCCATCACTAACGGACTTTGGGGCAAAAAATAAATGCATCAAATTTTTTGGGTCGATAGATCAATGATCAGGGTCACAGTCGGGTCAAATATGCCCCAAAATGCACTTTTTGCTGTAGTTTTGGCATGTTGGCGGAGGCATAATAGTCAACAGAGTCGTAACCAGCATCTAGTTTGTTTTACTTTATTTGTGTTTTTATTGTTTTCGTTTTTATCATCACGTTACTCATGTAATGCAGCATTGGGAGTAGACTTATGCTTGAGTTAAATACCAAATTTCTATCCGATTACCAGGACACCTACTAGTCAAATTTTTATGAATTTATTTTATTCCAGGTTATGCCAAGATCCAACTGTGGACTTTTGAAAACTGTTGGAGATGGCATCTCCATGCCAGATGCTGCTATTGAACTGACAGCACTGAAGCACTCAGTGGTGAAAATCTGACCATTGTAAACTGTATTGTAAACATCGTAGTTTTGGTGTGTAGCATGGGAATGTTTTGTGAAGTTTGCTTGACAATGCAGTGCGTGACGACGGCTGGGAAGAGTGAGTTGACTCGAGTGGCAGTTGTCAACGAACAGAGGCAGTGTGTCTATGAGAGTCTTGTGAAGCCACGAAATAAAATCACCAACTACCTCACTCAGTATGTCACTTTTCTGTCTTTCTCTTTCTCTCTTTCTGCAAGTCGTGTAATATGGCCTATTAGGATGGAGCTGCATGAAAACACTGAATCTAATTGTTATGTTATCTCTGATTTCTGTTTTTTTTTCTTGGAAGAAAATTGTAGTTAGAGTATGATGCAGAAGGTTGATGCCCGCATCAGATTTTTCTTTGTTTTCAGCTGAAGCAGCACTGTGATTAAAGACGTTAGATTATAGGCCTACTGGCTGCTTCCGACCAGTTTTCTATTGCAAATTGCTTATATGTCATGTTGTATAAGGACCTGAGTGACAAGAATCTTGTGTCTGAAAATGATGTGACTTGTGTTTTTATTGCCAGTCATCAATGCAGTGATGACGTGTGGCTTGCTGTTGCCAGGTACAGTGGTATAACCCGGCAGATGTTGAAGCACGTTCATACTCGCATTGAGGACGTGCAGCGAAAGATACAGCAGCTGCTACCTAGTAATGCCATCCTTGTTGGACACTCACTAAACTGTGATCTCGACGCTCTGCAGGTGTCTGTTTTGCTTTTTATATTTGTCTTCGTTTTATTTAACTCAACTTACACTGTATACAGCACCATTATGTGCAAATGCTGTGCAGGGTTGTTAGCTTTATGAGTTTACTCACAATCATAATGCCTATCATGGAAATCCTTGTTGTTTACGCATACTGTTATAAATCGAAGCCAACATTTCTTGGGTTGGCAGATAGAAAAAGAAGTATGGACTAATGTTTCTTTGTTGCTGGTTAATATCTGCTAATTTCTGTGGAGTTACCAGCTTACATATTTTGGCAAAACATTCAAGAATCATTTGTTTATTCAAGTCTAAGCTTTTGTGCTTGAATGTAACAACAGAGCAACATTGCAAGTGTGAAGGATATCAGTTTTTACTTGCCACAATGGCAGAAAAGATGGAACAGAACAATGCAGAAAAAACTTGTATTCACAAACACAACACAAGAGCAAATTCATTCATCAGTGAAACACTGCAGCTGTTCAGAAAATGTGTTGATCTCTGCATAATGATCAATTTCAGTTGTGATTGTTAATGAGTGAAATGACGTAAATCAGTCAGTTTTTTTGCAGTTTGCATGTTGCAGAAACACCGCTAGCAATACAAAACGTAGTCAAACTTTTTTTGTTGAACAGTTAACGTGTTAAAGCAGCTACACAGCCACTGCTCTAGATATTTCACCAGATACACATATTGCAAAAGAACATTTCTAGTTTGTCTGAGTTATTTGCAAGCAGCATTAACACATGAATCAATACCTATGATCACACATTTAGTGCTAGTAAACTCAATTCTATCATGTCTGCTACATATTTAATATCTGTTGCATATCATTTTAGCATGCAGTATGTACAGATAAAGCATATACACAAACATCCACAAAATTCCACTTATAGTCCATATATAGAAGTTTTTATGAAAGCATTGCAGATATTGGCTGCAAATGACAATAACAGCAATGCCAGCATTTAATATCAGCATTAGCTAAGTTAGAATATACTAAAAAAACCATTGAACACAAAATTTGCATATTGAAAACAAGCTGGGACAGTGGTAAAATCCACAGAACATACAGAAGTCTGCAGTATATTGTATCGATAAATAGACATTTATTGAAATTCAGCTAGCAATGGTTGAAGTGATAAGTAAAACACATTTGCTCAAAATTACTCTAATAAATACACATTACAAAGAAAATTAATATTCTTACACACGGAAATAAAGTTGTATTTGCATGTAACTATGTAATTATGAATATATTGTTACTGAATTACTAATATTAATCTTTAGTTGACGGTGTGATAATTTGTGTCAATTGTCAATATCTCGCTAAATAACCCCACTTTTGACATATATTTGACTGGATTTCCATATTTAGCTAGACTTGCCATAAATGATTGTATTTGGATTTGTCATGCTTTCTATGTAAGCCATTAACAATCATTCAGTCAATCATTTATTTGACTCAGACTATAGAATACAGAACATAAGGAACACAGTGAAACTAGGCTAATGCTAAAGGAGAGTAATTAGAAGAAATAATACTTTACATGGAGCAACTTGCAATAAATTGATGTTGCACCAAGGCATTAGAAGCTTAATTGTGCGGTAACACTGAAGATAAATAGATGGCAAACAGCATGTTTTTAAAAATCACAATATGGAAGAATGTTGAGAACTATTATGAAAGTGTGCATAATGTGTAGTTGATGCATCCATATGTCATCGACACGTCGGTTTGTTTCAGTCCGTCACTTCATAACTCACAGAAGCCAAGCCTTCGTCGTCTTGCTGTGCAAGTGCTTGGGTGCGTTGTTGATATTACTTCTGAAGCTAGTCTTAGTTTTAATCGGTAACTTTTTAGAAGCTAACAGTTAATTAATGATTAAATTTGATTAAAAGCTAAACTGAGATCGTTGTCCAAGAATATGTGTGTTTTAGTTCTATTTTGAATTGTTATCAGTTAACTCAGCTAAAGCTGTCACAAATGCAGTAAGACACAATCAGCAGAGAGGTAGTTGTTTTTCATACAATCTTTGGGAAAACGGCTGGTCATTTTTGTTGTCATTATATGTTGGAAGAATGTTGTCATTATGTTGTTATGTTAACTGAAGAGGAACAGTTACTTGCATTTAAGCGTTGCAGTTACTTTTCATTGCTTTCTTAATTACGGGACTTCAGTCCAAAATTTAGCAATTAACATTTTGTAATCATTAAACTTTTTTAATGATTATCACATGAATCATTATTTTTCACAGCTTTTCTTGTTGAATATCTTGTAGCTGTAAGATGCATGTGAATAGTGTAATGGTGAAATGTAGCATGTCATGTTTGTTTGTCATAACCAGCAAGGAGATACAGAGCAGTGGTGGAAATGCAGGCCATGATCCATGCGAAGACGCGTTGGCTGCGCTGGACTTAGTTCTACATCGGCTTCACAGCTCTGGTCTGTTGTCACTATCAGTGTCTGTGTGCGTTCTTGATATTACGACAGAAAGTCAGCATCATAATTAACCAAAGACTGAAAGGATAGAGGAGAAGAGCGAGCAGGCATCAGAGTCTGAAGTATCTGAAGTATAGTTTGAGTGCATTATGATACTGTGAGACCAACACAGCTCATCAAGGGCTTTAGAGGACAGAGTGCTCAGACATCGCATGGTGGCCAATGTCGTCGTCAGTGACGTGGCAACATAAGAGAGAGATTAGTCAAAATTGAACTGAAATTGACTGCCATGCCCCATAGTGTTTCGCTGCTGTTGATGGTTTTTGATACAGGGGCATCTGAATCTTTACTTTTGGGCACTAGCCTAATCTGGAGTAATGTGATCTGGAATAATTTAAAAGAAACAGGTATGGCAAAGAAATGCCAAGCTTATGTGTACGTTTGCTTGTGATGATTGAAAGCAAGATTGGTGGAAACTGATTATTAGGTGATCAGTATATTTGATCGGATTCTATGAAAGCCTAGGTGTCTGGATTTCTGCAGCTTATTGCAAAGGTTTATATTGTATTCAGTGTTTATATGCTGTGAACTGTGTTTAGGCAGCAACTGTGTGAACAGTAGCTTACCCATTGAGCAAAACACTGAGGTGGCTAGCATGACATCAGCGGATGCAAGTGCAGCTGGTTGCCAGTCTGAAACGACTTCAGAGAACTGCAGACCTAAGCAACATACTGCACAGTCTGATGTGACAGGCGGGCCGACAGACAACCAGGCTGCATCTACGTCATCATCATCAGCAGCAGCAGCAGCAGAAACATCATTAACACAGTGTAGCAGTAATGAGACTACAGCAGGAGCAGCATTCTACTGTCACCCTGGCACCGACTGCTATGAAAACTTTGGTGATATCATCAAAACTGCCAACGAAACAAGTTAGCTGCCTGCCTATTGATTAATTATGCTGCTAGTGTTATTGTAAGTAAGTAAATAAGTAGGAAAACTTAAAATGGGTCAATTTAACAGTTAGTTGCAATGTGCTGCAATCTCAGCACCCAAACAAAATGTTTTTAGCAGCTGTTTGAACTGTTCAGAGACAATGCTGGCTTGTCGCAAATGAACTGGAAGGTTGCTTCACATTTGGTCTGTAAGTTAGTAAGTAATTTATGAAGCTTGTTAACTGTAAATAACATCAAACGCTAGTTCAGATTGTGTCAATAAAATCAGTTGTTTTAGCAAAGTTTGCAGGACGTGTTGTGGGAATACTGGGACTCGTGTATAAAGTGCAGAACTTGGGCTCAGTCATGTGCTGCTATTGCAGACATGCAGAACTTTTTTCTGGGAAATTGTTTTTATTTGCGCACCCTGTAGAACGAGAAGTAATGCAAATGTCTGAGCTGGCAACTAAAAGACAGAGAATGTTGTGACTAATTTTTTCTGTGTGACTTGATCTTGCTCTGCACTTGTATGGCATTAGCATTACATTTTATTTGTGTCAAATCTTGATGCATGTTGTGCGTAACTAACAGTAAAAGTTGATGCAACTGGTTGCAGTGGCTTTCGTTGGGTTCAGCAGCAGTCAAGCAGCACCTTGTAGCAGTGATGGGGTTGAAGTCATCTCAGCAGACCGTGATCGTTTTGTCGTACGAAGTTGTTGCGATGCTGTCAACCGTCACTTTGTTGTGTCTGCTCAATTATCCGACATCGCCAGTGAATATCATCGTCACATTTGTACAGCGCAGGCGTCTGCATGTTCCGCTTGCTTGCAGGTGCAGGCCTAGTCTTTCACTAAACGCTAAACTGTATCAGCAGATCCGGTTTAAAATCAAGATGTAGATTAACACTAAACTTTTGTTCAATGTCAGCTAGTCTCAAAATGAAGGTTTTTGAATCTGATCTTATTGAATCTGATGTTAGACATATTCACACAGTTTTCGATGTAGCTTTTGTGATTTGTCACTCCATCCAAGGTGTTAGCTGTATTACTTGGCTAGGCCTAACTTTATTTGTTGTTGCATTAGCTGCAGCATTTTCAACGTCCAGTTAAAGATTCGTTATCCTGTTGCCACATCCGAAAGTAATCTTATTAGTATCTTTGTTATTATTACGAACAGCAGAGAGTTTAAAAATGGGAAAAAAATGCTAATCTTTTTATAGCTTAGGCCTAATGTATTGTTCTTCTATTATATACAGCAAGCTTCTTTCCAGCTGACTTTCGTATTCTGAGCGGAATTTCAGACAAATGTGATGTTTTTATGTCTGACTGTTGTGCAGAGCTTACTGCGGAAGATGGATAAACGGCTGCGGAAGTTGATTACTGCCACGGGCTCACGAACTCTGGCGGTCGTTTTGTTTGCTGGAGGCATGCGCACTGATGCAGAAACTAATCAGAATGCTATGTGCTTTGTACAAGTCACGTAATTATTATTATTATTTTTTAAATTTTTTTATTATTATTTCTTCTTATTATCATTATGCACGAAAAATATTATACGCACATAAGTGCTCGTCATGTAATGCCTACAATACATATTGGTCACAGTTTTTACCAGTTACTGGTTCTAAGCGATGATTGTTTCAAAACGTCTTTCTTTTTTCTACTGGGTACCGTACTGACTCAGTTTCACATGACTGTATTAATGTCTGCTAGATGTACACTTGGCCTACTTTTTACGCACGAAAGCAGCTACTGCTTTAGCGCATTTTAGCTATCGCAATTCTGTCCGTCTGTCACACGTGTGGATCAGTCAAAAACGGTGCAAGATAGGATCACCAAATCTTCACCGTCGGCTGCATGGAAGACTCTAGTTTCAGGAACCGTAAAGTTTTTCCATAAATTCGAAGGGGGTCAACTCGAACGAGGGCGCTAAATGAGAGTGGGGTGGGCAAAATTTGTGATTTTATGGCCAATAACTCGCTGTATCTCAGTAACGGTGCGAGATAAGGCATAGGTTACTGTTAATCACTAATTTACTTATTTACTGATTTATCTTAGCAGTAGGTTTTATAACTTTCGTAGACAGTTTGCTGAGCGCTTTTCCTGGTCAAGCATTGTGCTCAACAGTGCCACATAGTTTTTTTTATTTCTCTCTGTGTTTTATTGTTTTAGTGTGTTTTTCTTTTTTAGCATTGTATTGTATTTGTATTGTGTTTTATTGCTGCACCCAGAGTGCGAATAAAGATTCTTATTGTGGTGCGGGGCTCCTGCAGCATCTGGTCACACCAGCACTGGCCGTGCTGATAGTGGTAAATGCGGTGGACAATGCATGCCTGCACGGCGGGGTGGTAGCCGGCTACAACGGCAACTGATGTTATCACCAGCGATCGTTTCTGGGCTGGCTGCTAGGCAGTGATGCTAGTATACTTTAGTCTCCTTATTAATTTCCATTACCAAGAGAATTACATGACGTTTGAACTTCAATAGGCCTAGTTTATTTGAAGAACATCTATTTTTGTGCATTAATCAGCATAGTGTGTTATTGGGATAACGTTCGTAAGAAGACAAGAATATGAATATGGAACAGTGTTAAACTGTTGTCTTTGCCAGAAAAGTTACTTTTTACTTTTACTTTTTTAGACCACTACTTTTTACTTTTTACTTGAGTAACATTTTTGTGAGTTACTTTTTCTTTGTAACGGATTAACTTTTTGGCCAGTTACTTGTACTTTTTACCAAGTACTCAAGTTCGGTACTTTTGACAGCACTGTCTGCGTGATGACTTGATGCCCTTAGCAAAACTGACCAATTTTTTTTACAACGTATGTCGTTTATATCCTTCAGTAAATATCTTAGGGCCTTTACCAGAAAAGAAACGTAGATTAGGCTAATTGCTGCCAGATGGTGGAGCTTTGCACATTAGGGGTACCATGCGCCACAAATGATGATTTTTTACCTTTGGTGAGGAGGACGGATACCATTGGTTTTCAATTTGACTTTATTGGTAGGCCTACATGTATTATTGACATTCTGCAAATCGGAAAGGTCGTTGTAAAAGTAGGCTATTCTTGTGTGAGTTCCCAGTTGACTGATGTCAGTTACAAATAGTTTTGTATAGAACAATGACTAAAGTGTATACGACAGAATTTCGAAAAATAACCTGCAAGAGCCTTGCTTTCACGATATTGAGCCGATTATGGTCTATCCTTAATGCTGCATTCTCGATACTCGATAGAGGCTAGAAGTTTCAATGGCGAATGAGAAAATTCATTAACAGTGCCCCATGAAGTCAGAGTGCCGCGTAAAGCCACACAGTGGTAACTTGTAACGTAATGAAGTCTTATAGGGGCCTGCTCCTGAGTTAATGATGGCTTATTGGCGTAACTTGCAGCTACGTTCTCATTAGGCTACGCGCGGCGTTTGTACGGTGTTGTCGGCTTAAGTTTTTGCACAGAATACCGTGGGCCTATCACGTATTACAGAATAGGGCCTATCATGAATCATCTCGACGTGTATGTAGGCCTACACTGAAGCTGTCTGCGACAAATCTGTTACACTAGTCCGGTCCAGTGGCGGATACAGAATTTTGGAACAGGTTGGGTCGCTGTCCTCTTCCCAGTAGAAGTGGGGTCTTAATTCCCCCCTCTGCCCAGTGCCCAGACATTTTTTTGAACTTTTATACGGAAGTTTTGCCTTTTGTGCAATTTTTTTAGTCACAACAAATGCCTCATCAATAGAAGGGGAGGCTGCCGTCCCTCTGAATCCGCCACTCGTCCGCTGGAAAAATTACAAAACATTCGATTTTGTATTTTCAACAAGCACCTATAAACAACACCTCACGAAAGCGCCAACAACTAAGCCTATTCACTGTACATACGACGATAATATTATTGTACATAGGCTTATAAAAACAGTAGGCTAACAGTAATTAATAGGAAAATAAACGAGTTTAATTCATAGCCTAACTCGCACCCTCGCAAACAGCAGGAGAATCGCCACAAACGGAACGACACGTATAGCTGAAATCGCAGCAGAGCGAAACAAAAAAAATCAGAAATCTCAAACCACCGCCGAATACGTACACCTGGCGAAGACAACGGATTTAAAATAATAATGCAGCTGCTGTATTCGTGAAGTTATAGTTCGTATAGGCTACATCCGAATTCGTACCAAAACCTAGACACTAATTGTTCATTGGGTCACTCCCTTTCAAAAATTTCGTGAAAATTCGTTCAATTTTTTTTAAAAATTACGCGTAGAAGTCTAGCGAGCAGAGAACGTATAGAATTCTCGAGAGACCCCAAAGCAGGACCTTTTTCGGGAGAGGTATGAGCGATTGGAGCGAAGGTGATTAATTAGCAGTTATAATAATCACAGCTTCTGTGCAGCGCAGAAGAGGCATCTCATCACATATGCTGTACGCGTAGGCCTATGTATGAAATCTGCCGACGAACCGGAGAACTATATAAGCCTACAGCGGCTGAGCGGCTCTGCTCCGGACTCAGACTAATGGAACCGGACAAAAAAGGAAGCACTTAGAGCTCCTCTGAGCGGCTTTGTGTTTGAGCATGTATCAGTCACGTGACTTATCGTGATGACGATAGCGTGCATGACGATGAAGAACTCGGTGACGAAAATGTAAAATCTTTTTTTTCGAAAAAGTTGGGTTTCATTTGTACATGCAGCGTTTTTTTCTGTCTGTGAGCCTTAATAAAATAGCCCAACCCATTGAATCTAAGATCAAATGAGCAGTTAGGCCGTCTTAATAACAATAATAAGAAATGCTATTAGATTGTGACCAATCTACTGTACTCCTAGCGCCTATCATTTCTTTGTATTCTTCTAACAGCTTTTTTCGTTTTTTCGGCGTGTATTAGAGACCCGGCGTCTAATTGAAACCCGTTTAATATTATACTAATAGTGACTGGCGTCGAGGTCGTTATTGGAAATTGTCTCCCCGAAGTTCATAAAATATTGCCTGATTTTAGGAACTGAGAGGAAAAAATTTCCAATAATTGTCGATGACGCTAGTTGCCATTTGTCTTATTATGCCACAATGCATGCGTCTATCTGGCACCGTTACGGAGATATGGCGCCTCAAAGATAATGGGGTCACGACCTTGACCTTTGGGGGTCACTTGACGTCATCGGTCACGTGACCATTGGACTTCTGGGGATCGACTTCCTATGGGTGTTCCATAGTGGCCATGCGTCTATCTAGCACCGTTAAGAAGATATAGCCCGTTTGAAGTTCTTCCAGGAAGGCTCTTCCAGGAACAGAGGTCGGTCGGTCGGTCGTCGGTCGGTCCTTATTATTACACGACTCATATACTCCTCTTCGCTACGTTAGGAACGTAGCGCACGGGAAGCAAAATCACGAGGTACACTGGTACAGTGAAATGGATCAAACACATGTAAGCGTTTATAATAGGCCTAATTTAAAGTTTATTAATTTGAGATAGCTGCACTTTTTGATCTTCTGTATTCGTGCTTTTGTTATCGAAAAACTCGACGGAAACCAATATGCAGTATTTCAAACTCCGAAATAAAATGGCCAAAGTCAAACTTTCGATTAGACTAATTTTGACGAGAGGTCGACAGACACCATGATATTGCAGCGTTTTGTTCTGACGTCTTTCTTGTGTTCTTTGTGGTTACTAGTGTCTACAGTCAGCCGTTTTGTACACTTTGTTTCATCGTGGCTGATGTGATAAGGATAACTTCATTCAGCAACCACTTTGAACAGCCGAGTTTTGCATAATGGATTGCTTCGGTCAGCTCTTTTCTTCAGTAGGCTATGCTTGCTTCGAACCAAACTTGCAGTGACAAAAATATTCATAGGACAGCTGCAGGCTGTGCTACTTGGCGTGCCGCGTTTCGTTACCTGGTGTCCTTGTTTCGGCAAAAGTAGGGTGTAACCCCAAAAACCTCGGTAGCTGGTGGCACCCAGGCCCGTCAGGCAGGGAGGGAGAGGGGTTGGGGAGGTTATGTTACCCCGGGCCCCGCGACGTTTGGGGGCCCCGCCGTCGCTCAAAAATATAAAGTACAGCAGAATGCTCCATTTAAAAAATCATAAATTTTCTTCCTAGAGGGGCTCCATGAGACTGTTTCTCCGGACCCCGCTGTGTCTCTCGACGTCTGTGGTGGCACCACCTCTAGCCTTCAGCCACCACAATCAACATCATCTTCGTTGCCGTAATTTGTTTTAAGTACTCTAAATAACATATTACTGTTAGGGACTGTAAGGGCCGCATCAAATGTCTTGAGAGTTGAGACACACACTGAGTGAAAACCGAGAGCGACGGTGCTGATGCGAGACGTCGCGTGACAGCTTGTATTAGTGATGCACGGTATATATTGGTATGAACGGTATACCGCGGTTTACAAAATAACTGTACAATGCAGTTTGCCGCTATGCCGCCGGCCAGTTTACCAACCGGAAATAGTGATAATTAGGTCTAAATGTTTCTTCAAGTATGGCATAATTGTTATTCTAGGTTTCCCATGCAGCAGGCAGTGTCATAAATCTCTACCCTGTAATAAAATTTTATCGTCGAACTTTACCGTTCAGTTGACTTGATACAACACAAAAAAAGCATCTGGTTTAGCCTACAGTATTCAGGACCTGAAATACTTTTAGCGCATATTCATCGTTCGCTGCATTGAATACTTAGATTCTAAGCTTATTCAGTTATTTGCTAGTATAAAATGTGGCGCTATACAGGTACGACGATGTTTATTCTGACGGTATATTATCGACAAACATTCATGACACTGTGCAACACCGTACGGCGTACCTCGTAATTTTTCTTTCTAGAAACAGGAACCAAATGTCAGTGATGGCGACAAAATTGAGCCCGAACTTTGAACGATCATGGATTTCGTGACGCAAAGATTCCACCTGCAACCACTTGCAACCGCTATCTATCTATCGCTGTCTGTCAAACCGTAGGCTATGACGTCAGTCAAATACCCAACGTAAAACGTGATACCAGATGGTGATACCTTGCATGATAAGTCAAGAAACTTGAAGAGTCGACTTAAGACCGTTGCTTTACGTATAAAGCAAAAACAAGATTCTCGAAAATATTTGTCAGATGCTTTGTGTGTTGTTTTACATGCAACTACGTCCATTTGAAAAAAAAATGTTTTAAAACGCTTTAGCGATAACGCTAACGATAATTTTATTGGTTTTGGATTGCGCGCTTTAACGAGAACAAAAGGTGGGTACATGTAAATCACACACAAAACATTTGCAGAACGTTTTTACGCGCGACAGCACGTAGTGCTAAGCGCGTCTTAGCCATCGTCTAGGTGTCCGTCCGTCTATCTGTCCGTTCGTCCGTCACACTGCGGTATTGTGTTGAAACGACGCAAGCTAGAATCGCGAGATTTTCACTGTCGGCTGCCTCAAGGACTCTCGTTTATCGTGACAAAATTTTGTGCTCGTGGGTGAGGGGGTTTCCTTCAAACTAGGGCATCAAAAAGGGGTCTCTAAAAACGTTATTTTGCCGCTATTGGCTTTTATAGTGTGGAAACGGTTGCAGGTAAGTACAGACTTGCTGCATATCATAACAAGCACTGGTGGCGGGCTTTTTACACGCGATAGCAGAATGCATCACGCGTCTTAGCCATCGTCTGGGCGTCTGTCTGTTCGTCCGTCCATCTGTCACACTCGTGATCTGTATCAAAACGGTGCAAGCTATAATCACGAAATTTTCACTCTTGGCTGCCCCAATGACTCTAGTTTATCACGACAAAATTTCGTGCCCCTAAGTAAAAGGGCTCCCTTTGAACGAGGGCGTCAAAGATGGATGCCTTTCTTAAAAAGACGTTATTTTGCCGCTATTGGCTCTTCTAGTGTAAAAACGGTTACAGATAGGTACAAACATGTTGCTTATCATAACAAGCACTGATTACGGGCTTTTAATTTTATCAACATCGATGACCCTGAACGACCTTGAACCCCCTAAAAAGGGTTTTCAATGAGTTTTTCGCAATTTTTGGATGCAGAGCGCATTTCAAGAGTAAATTGCGACGAAATGCCTAAAGATAGACCAAGACAGCCTGCGTATGAAATTTTCAGCATTAAACACAGATTTTAGCATTCTAAGTGCCGACCCCTTAGGTTCAAGGAGGCCTGCGCACGCAAGCGTAAAAGAGGGCTGCCCCTCCAAAAAGTGGTTTTACTGATATTGCCTCGTCTAGCATGAAAACAGTTGCAGATAGGCAGACATCCTGCTTATGATAACAAGCACTAGTGACGAGCTTCTTAAGAGTGTCAACATCGATGACCTTAAATGACCTTAACTCCCCACCCCCCCCCCAAAAAAAAAATAGTGGGTTTTAATAATTTTTTTTGCGATTTCGGCTTGCGACACACATTTTAAGAGTGAATTACGTACAAAATTATTATTATTTTATTGTATGCTGTACACTGATTGCCAAAGTGGCAGGACTGCTGCTATCGCGCGTCACGTGAGCTTTGCTCAAATTACTTGTTAGATTTGTCAACATCGATGACCTTGAACGACCTTGAGCTTTCAAAAGAAGGGTTTTGTTGAATTTTTAGCAGTTTTTGGCTGCACCGCACATTTCAACAGTGAATCGCGAGAAATGGCTGGAAATAGACCAAGACAACCTGCGTGTGTAATTTTCAGCATTGAACGTAGATTTTAGCTGTCCAAGACTCGATTTCTTAGGTTCAAGGAAACCTGCGCAGGTTTACGTCAAAGACGGTTACCCCGCTAAAAAGTGGTTATTTTACCACTGTTAGCTGGTATAGCGTGAAAACGGTTGCAGATAGGCACAGACATCTGCTTATCATAACAAGCAATAGTAACAAGCTTTTTAGTGGCGTCAACATCGATGACCTTGAATGACCTTGAACTCCCAAAATAGGTGGTTTAGTGTTTTTTGCAATTTGTGGCTGCGGCGCATGCAGATTTCAAGAGTGATTTGCCACGAAATGGATGAAGATAGACCAAGACAACCTGCGAGCAGGAACTGCTAGACTGTCGCGCGTCTCATGAGCTTTGCTCAAATTACTTGTAAACGATCGCTTAAATTGCTGAAAGTTATCGTTAGTTTAATTTGTTGAACTACTAGCTGCTTCGCAATTAGAGCCCCAGAATAATGCGACTGATATAATACGACATGACAATAAACGACGAGCACGTCACGAGAGAGCGAGAAAAACGATGAATGTTTACACGACCACAACGACTGACGAAATATGAATTGAAATAAACAATAATATGTCAAAAAGCATCCTCAACATTATCGATTATGACTTAAAGAAAGATTGACAGATTTTGATATTTTTAGGTGCAAACATTTTTGACACTACTTGCCATCAAATAACCGTTCTAGTTCTCACCTTACCAAATGTCTACTTCTGCACTATCTGGAAAAACCCTAACAGGCGAAATAAGATAAAAATGCAATATTCCGTCGGCTTTGTTTCCCCAGGTAGTGGAGAAGCAGACAATGGGTGCGGTGGAAAATTGGACAGTCATTTGATCGCCGGTTATGTCTGAAATATTGATGTCAAAAATTATTAAAATCTAATGATTTTTCTTTACGTTACAATCGAAAAGTTCTGGCATGTTTTTTCCGGACACGGTGTAGATGATAGGGATATTCGGGTTTCCAACCAATTAGAAGGTCTGAGATGTTTGGCATAAATTTTAAATCAGAACATTTCTGCAAGCAGTAGGCTAATGACTTGAATGCTGTGCATCGCAATAATTACTCATCATTCTACTCCCCATCCTCTATCAAACATGAAACTGATTCGATCACATTGTACGCGTAATTGCTCCATTTGTCCAGTGACGTGTTCACTGTCCGTGCCGCTTTTGCAATATTTTTTCGCGTCCATTTTTGCGTTGTCGGCATTTGATTTTCGTATCCGCAATAAATTTTTCCGCCTGCTTGCGTCTATTGCCAGTTCTGCGTCCCACTGCTGCGAAAGCCGCGGTTCTGTGCTTAAATGTTTTTTTCGATCGAAAATTGTTGAACCTACAGTGTATGGTTACCTTCTATCTGTTGGTTAACGTCGGGTGTTGGATTGGAATTAAGTAAGTACAGCAAGGTTTAAAGTTAGTGTTAGGACACGGACGAAAAATAGTGCGACTTCTTTCTTATTTAATGTCCGCGGGGTAACTAAAAATAACACCAATGTTTGGCAGTTTATGGACAACGGAGAAATGTGCATAGGGAAAACGTCCGTCCGTCGGCTACACCATGTAAGCCATAGACGGCCACAACGTAGAGCAGCAGTGAACATTACGGGGACATCATTAGATACGGCAGGCTGCACTGCAACTAGCTAGAGACACTGATATACGTGTACAGATATATACTGATATACAGTGCATTTACCGGCAAGCCAGCACTGTCACTATGCTAAAGTTCTCGATGACTGGTCATTGGTCCGTAGGGGCAGTAGTCCGAAATTGGTTATAGGCTAACTCGGTCAACTGTAGCCAGAAACCGCCGTAGCCAAAGTTCGCCAAAGCCAAAGATGCAATTTATCTTTATTCCCAACTCTTTCACTAACTATAAGCTTAGCCATATCACTAACCTATGTGCTGTTGGAACCAGTGCCTCTTCGGACTAGTGACACTAGTCTCTGTCGCAAAATGGTGACCATACGACGAAGCTTAAGACATTTTCACAACACACTTCAAGCACTGCTCACAAACGCACGGAGGCTGGTCATTCGGACAAGCAGGAATATAATGCACCTTACTCAGATCGACCGAATATTCACATGCAGCTGTCTGTAAATAAAATATGCACGGATCAGTAGAATCATGATCTCAGATTTGCCGAGTACCTGTTACGGGTTCGATTCGTTGACGGTTACATAAATCGCCTGCAGCAGCAAAACTTGACTGAGTGTGAACGGACCTTTACGTCACCAGCAGACTGCAGATTCGTGCTTTCAAATATTGGCGACAAGTCCTTGGCTTTTGACGTTCATCTTTTGACTCTGATGCTGCCGCTCGAAACTAGGCATCTGTCAACAGTAAACCGATCCGATTCAACGGCATGGAATTTAGGGATGAATGTGTCGTTAATGGCGTGAGCTAGCAGCTATCGAAGCGTCCGTTAGAGTACTTGTACTGAAACTCGTTCAGCGCGGATGTTGCAGAAGTCTTCTGTCTGGACGTCGAGTTCAGCGCCCGGCGAGCGTCTCGCACCTGTCCGCTGGCAGCAACAGCAGCAGCTGCGTCAGAGCTTCTTCGTCTTTGACTGTGCACGGATGCCGTGGTCGCTGTGTTCACGGTGGGCCGAGCTCTGTCTCTCAGAGGTATGCACGTCACAGTGCCAGCATTGGTCGCCGGACTGCCGACCAGCGCGTACGAACAGCGCGTCTGCTGCTCCACTCCGAGGCTGGCGTTGCGAACCGACATGAAGCCCCAGAAACCGTGCGCGTCCGAAGCGCTCCACCGGACGCACGGCAGCCAGCGCAGAGCGTATCTGAACCCGCTACGAAACCTAACAGCAAAACACTCCGTCATTAGGCCAGCTGTTGAACCAATCTTGCTACTGTTGATCCATTTAGTTATTTAGTTTGCGCCGCAAGATTTGCTAAATAAAAAATACAGCAGGAGAAATACAGTTATAGCTGCGGCGGTTACCAAAAAGCAACCAGGAAAGCACCGTAATGTATTGTTTTAAAATTTTTTTGCACCTCTTTTAGTTCGTGTCTGTTTAAGAAGATTTTTTATCCACGTGCTTGATTGTTGTATCTCGTTAGCATTATGTCATTTTCACCGACAGTGATTGCATTTCAAAAATCTCTTTACATCTCGATCGCGTGACACCGTCTGCAGTCATTCTTGGCTCGGGCAATTTGACGAATTTAGCAAGCGGGAGACTATTTGATCAAACACGGCGAATATTCACTAAATACCATTACTTCTACGTTACTCAAAATCAGCTTAGTACCAAGTCTCTAGAGCAGGTCGGCGACAAGTGGAAAATAAGTTTCGGACAAGTCAGTTTATTTTTTTCTGTTCCGAACTGGTCGAAGACTTAAGCAATGCTCTAACAGCAGCCTGCACTAATGCGAAGAATGCAACCTATCGCATTATAAAGGCATAATTGTATATCAGCTGTACCTAAGCTATTCCGCAAACTTTACACGTTTTACCGTACGTATGAACATAAACAGAAGCTAAAATCCACAATGACACTATTTATTTCACAACTTATTAATATAATACCGTGCCAAATATTTGCACGGCGCGCCTACGTGAATAACAAGGCGTGGCGTTCGTTACCTGCCGTTCATCCAGCAGTAAATGATTGGATTATACATGGCGTTGCTCATGGCCAGCCAGTAGATAGCCAGATAGAGCGGTTGAAACCAGGTGTTCTCCAGTATGTGCGGATGTTGATTGGCGACGAAGAAGCAGACGTGTTGAGGTAGCAGGCAGGCGGCAAAGATCACCACCACAACAATCATCATCTTCACAATCTGTCCACACATCATCACACATCGCCAGTTGCTGAGCGTCGCTGCCATATGAGATCTCTGATCACACAATGCTACCTGCCGCCCGACACAGGTAAACGTGCCCCACCTTAACCCCAGCGAGGCAAACCGGTACTTGATTCAGCTACCCGGAGGGATGGAAGGCTGGATTGATGTGGTTGGTTGGTCATATTTGGTTATATACCCGAGATGGTTGTCTGCAGACAGTCATCCAGCCAACTAGCACGACGCCGTGCGCCGTGGAGATGTGGTACGACAGTCGTACGTTCACTTAGAGAACTGCGTCCCCGTCTCCGTTGCCACAGCGCATTTTCGTCTCAATTTGTTAATCGTTTCTACTCTAGTTTCCGGCCGTCCTCTTCAAACGTTTTTCTGGTTTTCTGCCGTCAGTCTAACGGTAGCTAACTGTGACAAATTAGCAAACGGTTTTGCAGTGACGAAATCAGCTTCGGTACCTTGCGTTTGGACTTGAGTGTTTCATCTTGTCCAGCAGTTCGCTCACCAATGGTCTTGCTGCCCCACAACTCCAGTCCGACAGTGGTGTAGGTGACCGCCAGAACAGCCAGCGGTATGGCGTAAGTGACGGCCAGCAGCAGTATAGAATAACTGCTCGTCAACAGCAAACGAATGCGAACAAACAAAATATTACGATTATTATAAAATGGTGCAAAAATACGGGTAAAAGAAAAAACAAAGATTACGATTTGCCCATCGGTGCTTGTTAGTACACAGTTAAAAGTTAAAAAGTTAAAGTTGGTGATATTGTTTTTTTATGGGAAGCCCGTCTCAGCGCTACCTGTCGTATGGGATCACACAGTGTTACCTGCCACCCGACACAGGTGAATGTGCCCCGCCTTAACCCCAACCAGATAGGTTGGTACTCGATTCACCTACTCCGAAGGGATGGAAGGCTGATTTGACTTAATCGGCTGGTTACATACCGAAATGCCTAACCCGGCCCGGCGTAGAGTAACTTCGTTAATCGGATGAAACGCGTTATCGCTACACCACGCCACCAACCCAGTGACACCAATGTAAAAATAGAGAAATGATGCTAGTTCGATTTTTATATAAACCAGTTCCGTAATAGTAGGCATATAATCAGCTAAATCGTTGTAATACCAGCAAACCCAATCACTTACGCTAAAAATCATACAAATACAAAAGCGCCTTGCTGTCGTAGCGAGCACTGCGCGATACGTTTTATTCACGACCCTGCTTCTGGGTTACGTCACATGTCAAGCTGGAGATGAATAACTAAATTACTCCGCGAGTTTCTAACGGAAATTTGGGGTTGTTTCCCTAGGATTTAAGTCGCCAACGTCTTAGGCTAATTAGTCGTGTAATTACTTCTCAAGTAACCGAAGCTGTATGTCCAGATACATAAACGTTACAGACGGACAGACAAAAAACGGACTGACGGACAACTTACGATGGCAATACGCACTTTACACGTTGTGCATCGCACAGCTAAAACGAAACTCATTAGTCTGACCTATGTTATTCCACGGCCGCACTCTTACTGTCTACCTATCCGTTATATCTGGAGTGGTAGGCCTATAGCGGCTAATTACGCAACGGTCTCAGGTTATCAGATCGACAAGTCGTACACGTAGAACTCGTAATATGCATCGCATCACTCAGGTATAGCACCTGCTCTAGCAGCAGTACGAGATCACAGGTGTCAAAGTCCTCAAATTCATGATTAGGCTAAAGCTGCTTTAGATGCGACGACCGACGACCGTCATGTTACAGCTTCCCCTGCAGACGTCCCGACGTCTCCTCAGCGTATGCCTACGCCTACCTATCGCACAGTAGCCTACGCCTATAGCAGCTCGCCGATCAAGCTCTGGCTATTACACGATCTGCAATAAACCCAGCACTAACTCGAATTTCCTGAGAAAATAAAAGCAGCACCGACCTTACGACATCAGCCAACCCAGGAACCGTTCGACTCAGAAATGACCGCGTACTGCGCAGTCGATAATCAGTAGATGAAACTGGGTAAGTGAGTGCTGAGATATCTAATAACCATTTTATTGCAAAATGTTGACAATAAGTGCCTGTGAAAGAATTTGGAAATCAGTTCATATTTGGCAAAGATAAAAAAATGACAACGTGTGACGTTTTTTGAAACACAGTATATTGCTAAAAGAGAATAATCACGGTACTCCACTGACAGCAATCTGCATCGCTGTATATAAGACTTAAATAATATAACAATAGACTAAAGATAAGAAATGCCAGATCGGTGTATGATCTGAACAATAACTGTCTTCAATGCAGCAATGAGCGAATTTTGTCTTCGTCATATCGTTATCGTCCGCCCATGCTACTGGCGTCGACGATTTGACCGTTCGTCCGTTCCGTCGATAAAGAATCTGCATTTCGCCTTCAACAGCCAGCGCGCATAATACCAGCCATGAGAAAGAACAAATGAGAAATACCAATCTGCTTTTCAATCTGGTTGTCTCTGTAATTTTTGTGGCCGCTGTTGTTGCTGGTCGGAAGAAGGAAGGCCAAGTTTACTGGGCTTTTTGCCGCACGACGCACCTAGTGCAGAGTGCCGTATTGCCACCGTACGTTGTCTGTCCGTCCTCTCGTCCGTCCGCCGTCTCTTATTTGTCACGGTAATACAGACCGGAGTAGTTTTAAAAAATAATTTGCTCCTCGGAGCCCCAACATCGACGACGGAGTCCTACGGACTACTTTCGGGATATTGCGGGTGGAATAAATCGCCAGCTGCGTTATTTATTCATCACTGGTGTTCGGTGTAGTTTGGAACCAGGGTCGTAAACATGAACAAGTTGGCCGTTTTACGACACTAACGAGAAAAATATTTTACGTCATCGCGCGGTCTCCCAGAGACAACAGGGCGTTAGTGCTTGTTCGTTGCATTTTATAGGTCGACAACGTCACATACGAGTGTGCTAATGTAGTCTAACTACTGGTAGCGGTAGTCTTTTGTTGACATCTACATTGCTCAGCAGTGGATTCGACTGAAGTACTACATGTACGTGCAGTAGACGGGGATACGCACTGGCAGTCGTTAGGCCGCGATTCACATAAAACAAGAAAGCGCAGCTGTCGCTAGGGAAGACGCGCTACAGCCTATACAGTTCCTGTTGCAGTACTGACCATCAACGTCATTCAAAGTCGACGACTTTTATGTCATTTAAAAGCTAATGTGCGACTTTCTATTAATGATTAATAGTAACCTTGGCCTTATCTTTCACCGTTTTTGAGATATGGCCAGTTTTTTGTCAGAACGCAATTTTTCTATCTCTCCATTCAACCCAAATTTGAAAATTTTTCCCTTAAACTCCATCCCCAAATTTTAGCGTCGACACAGAGCTAATCATTCATGTAAAAAGTTTTTTCAGTACGACCCAAGATTTAGCCACAATACATCTGTTACATACGGACAGAGAGACAAACAGACAAACAGACGGACACAACCCGTGCCACAGGCGCTTACAGCATAGCTATAGCGCGTCAATGAAACTGCTGCAGAGACATTTTTACAATTCTTGCAAAACATTTTTGCCAAATAATGTTAAAATTGTTTCTGCCGACTAAGGCCATGATTACACATAAGGCAAAAATATTTCGCAAATGTTTTAATATTTTCATTTTAGATGTAACTACATCTGCAACTGAAAATGCTTCGCTTGCTGAAAGTAACGTTTAGATGTTGAAAAATGTTTAGCGAGTTCTCACATGTTTGAAAACATAGGAAAGAATGATAGAAATGTTATAAGAGTGTTTCAGCACACATGGGCGGTTAAGGCGTGGCTGATACACTAAATTTGTGGCATATTTCACGTTGCATGCAACAACGGCTAAAAGCTGCTTATGGCATTACTAAATAATATTTATTTATTATATTATAGCGAACTGTTTTAAATTAATAACTGCTATGCGGCCGTAAGCGCCTATTACGCGTCTTGTGCTGCATGCGTCCATGAAGCTGCGTGTTAAAGTAGCAAGAAACAGAAATTCAATGTCGTTCATTATCGGTTTCTGGTCTTTAGCGACTTTACTTCTGCACCGCCTATTCTCAGTCTTTGGGCAGCCACTTTTTTGTTTCGTCTCTTAGATTTGGACCTATATGTCTGCCAGTTTACAGTCGTGATTTTAACCTCTCACCTCTCAGTTAACCTCCCACCGCTGACGATGCGAATCCTGTGTGTTGTAGATCTATGATGACAGGGTTTTCCGACGGTAAGTAGGTCTATAGAAGGCCCAATATTATGTTAGCGATCGGTGCCGGTACACCGGCATCAATTCTCTTTTATTAAATTAAACGAACAGAGTCGGCGCGAGACGCACCAAAAGTCGATGAGTCCGTAGTTTCCATCTGGCCACTCGAGGTAGCATATGACGCGCGAGCCCTGACAGTACTCGATGGTGTACGTGTTTCCGTAGATGAGACTGGGAAGCGCAATCGCAGCCGACGTCAGCCAGATCACGAAGATGACGGCCAGCACGATCCCAGCGTCGATCCTCGGCCTCAGCGGGTGCACAATCACCATGTATCTGCGTGTAAAAATACACGTCCACGTCCATCCGTCCGTCACATAGCCTGTCCCTAATTACACGTAATACAGTCAGTTGTGCGTACGTGCTCCGCCGGACTGTGCAGTAAATCGGATTCAGCCTACACGTGTCCGTCCATCACGCGCGTCATTAGTATAGGTTTCAGCACGGTTTACGTTGTATTATGCGTGTGTAACGAAGCATAATAGGCCTACACTGTAGAGCGTGTTGAAACTTACTTATTGCACGGCCGCGATCGACGGCGTGTTCTGCCTGGACGCACATGTGATATGCAAACAGGAGACGTTATCAGTCGTAACGCTTGAGTAAAATGAGATTATAAGCATTCCGGAGTTCAGACACTATACTGAAAAATAAGAGAATTACCTACGTTATATAATAATGTTTATTTGATTATTTTTACCTGTTCACTGAAGTCGAGCGGACGCGACAGACGGGAGTCGACCCATGCACTCATTCACGTAGCTAATTAGCAACCCTCATAAAACTTAAAATAACTCTTCAAACAGTCGATAATACACTGAATAATACACATCATGGTTTGAACAGCAATCCAGAAAGTTACTTTGAGTAAAATTGAAAAATATAATAATTTTAAAGGTCACGGCGAGTGGTTAATGACGCTAAAAATGCCATTTTGCCCTTTGGACCTACAGAAGGATATAATAAAATATGGCTCAGGTGTCTTCGGAAGACTGTAACAAACCTTAACAGCTGTTTTTTTTACTTAGCTAGTAGTTACAAGCTCAAAGAGTTCGACAACAATAACAGATTTCTTCCGCTAATTAGTCGAACAACGCCACCGCCGCTTAAAGCACAAACTCCATTACTTCGATTTGTCCTAAACTTTTTGTTGGACAACAAGTCGTGCTCGTGCAACAAGCTGCACAGCATCCTGACATGTTGCTATGTAGTGCATCTGTTGTATACAGTTGGCTGTAGAGCATGTCGCAGCCTACAACATTTTATTCACAACAAATTGGAGCAAGTGGAGCGGGGGCTAAACTTTACCTGTCGATGGCAATGGCGACGAACGTGAAAACGCTGGCGGCCATGGAGCACGGCGAGATAAACTGCGTGAATTTGCAGTAAATGCGACCAAACGGCCAGTCGTTGTACAGCAGGAAGATGAAGTTGAACATCGTGTTGAAGAGCGTGATTAGAGCATCGGCGACGGCCAGGTTGACCAGAAAGTAGTTAGTGACTGTGCGCATGCGCTTGTGACCCAGCACGATCCAGATCACGATGAAGTTCCCGCCGGCGGCAATCGTTACCATGGCGACGAAGAACGCTATAAACGTCACCTATGACGTCACGCAGAGCAGTGACGCTTCAATCACCGTAATCATAATCATCATCATCATCATCATCATCATCAGCAGCAGCAGCAGCTATATTTGAATGAACCAAGATGAATCAAGAGTAGATCGTCCGCTCTACATTGCTACTGAAAATTATCGACAGAATACTGACAGATAACTGTAAATTTCCGACAGAAAAGATGCTCAAAATTTCAATTTTGCCTGAGAAAATTCACGCTTTTTCTCCGCCTATTCGGTTTGAAATTTAAGCTCGTATTTGACTGACAAACTGACAGAGAAACAAGTATGACCCAGAATGCGGCCCATTAAGACGGCCGCAGAATATATTGACTATCAGCAGTGTTGGGTCACTTTTTCACTGGACTCACGCAGCGGCAAGTGGCTATCAGGAAAGGTTCTACTCATTAAGCATTATGTCGCCTGTTGCGGCTGTAAAGGGATTTATGCGTCGATCATCAGACGGCGAAATGGCGCCTGTCGATGGCTTAAATGAAAATTGCTTATTGATCGTAGCCCATATTATACCCACGCACTAGGATACGAAAGGCTTTTGCCGAAGTCCCCTCCGCGACTGCAGTGCTGTGTCCTTAATGTAGGCTATACTGGTGTTCCATAAATTTTACAGACGTTAGAAAAAAAGAAACAGTAAAACGTCCAAAATGCCTTTTTATGACAAGACAGGTATTTTTTGTGAATGTTGAATAAGGCGTGACTTTATTTTACTTGACGTTTTGACTAATTTAATTGCTTTTGCTAGATACAGTCTTTTCAATTTAAAAATATATTTCGTTACACAAAATACGTAAATAATACAAATTCCGCTATTATATTCACACTAATCGTTCAGCGACCGTTAAAATTAAATAGGTTAGAAAATGCCAAAACGCATCTTACGATGCATTATACAGTGCATAGGATAATTCTTTGCACTCAGAAAAAAGTTTCAAAAAAATATCATCAGCAGTATAAAACAGTAAAGTGTTCAGTTCCTGTTCAGTCGACTACAGTTATAATAAATGCCCATAAACGTTTGTAATTTTTTTCATAAAATGTATTTTTAGTATTTTTATTTTCCACGTTTTTTTCTGTCTGAACCGTTGCTGCCAGCCACATGTCGGTAATCTTGACAGTTCATACCTCAGCGCGATAATGCCTGAGCGCACTCCATAGTTTTCCGCCATTAATATTTGACAAGGTAGTGCGCAACGCGTTTGCGACGTGGTCAGAATTCTATTCTCACCAACGCTATTCATAGCATTTTTGCTGCTGAATGCAACGTTAAAAACATTGAAAAGTGGTCAACATTTGGTAAAGGTCCGGACAAGAGTAACCTGTCTCATTTATAACTGTATGATGTTATGCACGCGGCAAAGTTTTTTTTTACCCGAAGCTATCTCTGAAACAGAAGGCGATGAAGGTAATTTGTTCTAGAGTATGACAGAACGCAGTGTTAGAACCGCTACGTTGCTTTTAAAATGCGGCGATAAAAAGACTAAGCGAGAAGCAGCTTCAAACATGTTTTGAAGATGAATGAAAACGACGATGAAAAAATGCAGCAAATGCGCTCTGAGAATACGATGGTGATTCTACGCAAGCATTTGCATAGATGCTTTTTGAAGGGCGGCGAAGGATAAAGTCAATTAGGTCAGCATATATACGTCAGACACAGAATGATGCTCAGATCGCACAGACCTGATAATGGGACGGTCTTTTTAATCCTAGAGAAGTGCCCGGGACATAAAACTTTAGAACTCACCGCAGAGGCTGCGCAACTGCTACAGAATTACCCAAGAACATGCAGCAAATTGAGCAATATATTCTAGGCAACTGAGCAATAACTTGTAACAGACTCTGTTGCATTTACCCCATTAACTCACTTTTAGGGCTAAAAGACTTATTTAAAAAGCCTAGTTTTTTTTATTTTTTAAACGTGAAATCTAAAAAATCTAAATTTAAGGAATCAATGCAGCTACGGATTCTGACACCGCCGAAGTCCTCGCTGCTGGCAAGGATGCCTGACTGCAGGCATCGTCCTCGTCCTCACTGCTGCTGCTGCTGCTGCTGTCGACACGCGGCTGTAAAGACTAGGCCTATGCATGAGTACCGACAGAATGACTGACAGCACGCAGAAACTGCAGTCAACTGTCGACAAAGCGGACTTAATCTGTCTGTCGTTTAGCATTTCAGACTTCTTATTCGACATAATATGTATGTTCAACTCGTTGTGAAGACCGGGAGTTTTTACATGGCATCGGCATAACTTGCTATGCAAATGCCCTCGCTTAGCTATGACAGTCTAGTAAAAGTATCTGTCTGTCTGTCTGTCTGTCTGTCTGCCCGTTCCTCGCACTCCGTGATTCTACAAAACGCTGCAAGCTAAGACCACAGACTTTTCACCGTCAGCTCGGCAAAATAATCTTCTGTTAAAATCTGTAAAGATTTGTCCCTAAATTGGAAAGGGGTCACCGCGATCAAAGGTACTGGGTCAGAAGAATTCGATTCGGATCCCTACAACGACATTCCATAAACAGGGGTGCTGTCTGTAACCTCAAATACTTGCATTGCGAATTGCAGACAAGCCGCTTTAGTTAGTGGTATAGTTACTTTTGACAGCCTATGGGAACTGACCAACGCCGTATCCAACCGACCTCTTACGTACATCTGTTCTCCTAAAATAAGAGTGCCTGAGCCTACTTCCAACTCTAAAATTTGCATAGTGCATTACAGCCAAACTGTATAAGCGAAATGGTTACCACGGGTATTAACAGGCTACCTGTCTAATGCTTTCATTGCCGACCTCCCTTTACCACTAAACAGCGATAGTGCCTGACGAATTGCCAATCAGTACGGTCGGCCATTCTAGCGACAGCTGGGTTTCTTGTTTGTAAACGTTGCTCTAATAAAAATAAATTTCTATATATTTGCACGCTATCTGTGCAGACGGCAAGGACGTTGGTCACTGATTACTTGAGATTGTAGTGTTAACGCTGATTCATGACGAGACTTAAACCTACACACAGCGTACAGCGCATGCGTTGGTCGCCACTCGCCAGGTGGAGCGTGTCTTAGCGACGCACGGACAACCATGATGAATTGCTGATAAATGTCCTGGAATTCTTCATACCATAACAAATCCGGAGATACGCAATGGCAGCGCTGTCCAGTCCTTGTGCGTGACTGCCAAAGGAGGCTAAAAACGTGAGCAAGATTAATACCGGTGTTAAACGACGATTAGCGCCGTATCGTAACGAGTGGCTTGAAGTCTCTGAGCGAGTGACGGCGAAAACGTCCAATAAAATTCACGGCTTTGCTGACTGCGGAGTTCGAGGCGACGGCAGACAGACAGCGCCTGTTTCACGGTCTTGGGTCTTACCAGAAAAATATTCATAGCATGCAAAATAAAAAATGTTGTACAAACGGCGGCACTACCTACGTGTCTTGTCCGCCCGTCCATCTGTCAGTCCGTAACTATGTCTCGCGCTGGGTCCTAACTCAAAAATAAAAGGCGTATAAAAACTAAAAATTTTGCGTGCGTGAACGTTCTGCAAGCAGGAGTTAGCGTTGGGTCAATTTTGTGGTAATGTTCAAATCAAAATTTATTTATAAGTAAAGATAACTGGACGTCAAAAACTTCACGAAAATAGCGCATAATACTCGCGCAAAAAAAACACAACTATACACTGTGTCCGGTAAAAAAACGGACCCTTTAGACATCGTGCAATAAAAATGTCAAATCTGAACAGATTTAAATAAAGTTTTGTACACTTAATCCACAATAAATTTTTGAAGAGACTGCCAAATTTCGTTAAAAATATTATTTTTTTTACCATAATTACTGAATGTTGAATATCGATAACAAAATATCGCCGTTGCCAATAGGGTGTTACATAAGTAAAACCCTGTGTACAATGTACATATGCGTAACTTTAACAAACAACATTTGATTCTGGCAGAATTTTACGTCAAAAATGCAGCATTTATTGGCAATCAAAATACCAAATTTCAGTTAAATCTATTTACGCAAACAATAGTTACAGTGGCTTTTCTGAGGTCGCCTCAAAACTTGAAGTGCCTAGTATTAGGCAACCGTTTGTTTAATCCTGACAGTGTCCACGGCTTGCTGGAAAATTTCGCGATAAACGTTGTAGCATCATATCCTTTCTCTTGTCTCAACAGTTTAATTAAAATACGATCGCCTGCAGAAAACACCATTTTGTTATTGTCTACGTTATTTTGATTGCGTCAACGGACGCCACTTCAGCTTGAGCGACTGCAGTATGTAACGCCATATTGGTAACAGAGATATTTTGTTATCGATATTCAACATTTAATAATTTTGGAACGAAATAATATTTTTCAACGAAATTTAGCACTCGTTTCAAGAATTTATTGTAAAATAAGTGTACGAAACTTTGTTCAAATTCGTTCAGATTTGATATTTTTATTGCACGATGTCTAGGGGGTCCGTTTTTACCGGACACAGTGTATATATGACTGTCCGTAGTTCGTGTGATGTGTCCGCTATGGTCGCGTGCAACAGAGTACAAACAATGATACTATACGGTAATCATATAGTGCTGAGATTTCCATTAGGTGCATTACAGTAGCACTTAGCAGCAGCATTAGTAGCCTACTAGTAATACATGTAAGCCCTAAGCCTATATTGTCGGTAAAGTAGCCTACACCTTTCGAAGGTAGCAACGCGAGGAGCAAGGTCAATGTCTCTATTAGAAGACTAAAAGTTGTTTACGTCTAGTCGAGGTGCTTCGGTAAGTGGATTCGTTGTGACGACCTAGAACCTGATGACGCAAATCTGCCACTTGACTCGAGCGAGGTAAAGGCGTGACATGATGCTTGACATCGCTGGTATCGTAAGGGGGGAGGGGCGATTACGCGTCGTTTTGCGTCGTTTACATCGTCGTCGTTGGTGCGCTGTAATTCGGTCGTAAGTATCCAGGGAGTCGAGGCACAACAAGGTGGCGACTAGTGCTACCGCTATCGACTATTTCACCAGTCGACTAGTCGTCGACCCAATAGACGACTGGACTAGTCGCCTCAGAGATCCCTCGATCGATCGATGCCGAATGTTCCGCAAAAAGAGTTAGCAGTCCAGGCATGTAAAACCCCGATCGCTTCTGCGTGTCTGCTGATCGCGTTGGTGTGTTAGTGTTAGCCTTGTCACGTGTATCAAAACGTGGTATTTTTTGTCAGTGGCTACGTGGTTCTTCGTATCTTCAGTGGGACCGGAGAAACTTTAAAGAAAAAAATTTGGTAGACAAACCTGGCAGAATAGCACGCCACGCCAGTTAGGCGGCTCCATTTTTATACATGCGAAATCTTGCAGCTCACAATAATCTTCATCTTTCCACGCTTCATAGCATAAAAAGAAGCAAAATAACCTATTGGAAAAACGCGAAAAGGCTGGAATCGAGCCTAAAAACGTTTCTTTGGTGCCCATGTGTAAAAGATATGCAATAGGCCTAATAACTAAAATGACTAATATGTATTTGGTATCGTATTAGTCGAATATCAAAATATCACAATATTTTAAACTACCAAGACGAATATTTTCTGTGCACGTTTATTAAGCAACTACGCGCCCACTTAAGCGAAATGCCGGTAGTAAACTGTGAACGATTCGGCCGAATGGATGAGTTTTCGTACATGAAAAGTCGCTCTGCGTGTGAGTGACTCTTCTCATTTGGCTTCATCAAAAATTAAGCATTTTCTCGCAAGAATAAAAGATAACGGCACATTTCAACTAAGTGTCAAGACATTTCTTGTTATGAGGCGAGAAATCGTTTATTTCACACATGGACTAAAATACTTTTAGCTATACAACTAAAACCAGATCATTTGTATATCAAGCAGCGTTGCATTATTACTTGCACGGAAGCGTTTAGAATAATAACTAATATGCACAATTTCACGACTTTAGTAATAATTTAAAAAATTGGTAATGGCACTGGAAAAAGCACAAAATTTTATGTTTAGTGACGTAATTAAAAACGTAATCAAAACGTCGAAATTTTGACTATGACCTTCACCATTCCATACCTATAATTGGAATATAGCAGTCACTGAAATTACAAAACACTACATTAACAATATGGCTAATTTATCAACAACGATATTAATTATTATCAATATGAAAAAAACAGTTGATAAGTGACTTTAATAGATTTTAATATAGTCGTGATACTCCATCGTTTACTATTAGTTCATTTATAGTTTAATTGCGCTCAACATTCTAACTTTTTAGTTACTAAGTTATTTTCTTACTGAATTATTTTTATTCGGTTTCTCTTAGCATCTACTGGCTTACGCGTAAAACTCGCTACGGGGAACATAGAAAACTGTTTCGTAAAAGTAAGAGTACCTGAAGATACCAGGCGGGTATGTACGGATTGCTGGAGTGACCCCGCTCGCTCGCGTTACACAGTGGATTGGCTGTGACGTTCTGCATTGCAGTCGTCGTCTCGGCCGGAAAGACGTCGCTCAGAAATTCCATTGTTATTGTTCTATACACGTCCCACGGTGCCATTAATAATCTGGCAAATATATTAGCAGAAATTACGCCACACAGCGCACTGAAAATAAGTGCACTTGTGCGATAAAAACATTGCCTTTACCACAACTACTGTCGCCAATATTACTTCGCAATTTTCTGCGATAACAAAAGACGCCACCGGTAAACTTCTTCGTACAAAAATGAGACGAAATCACTTTGTTTTAATCTAGACGCCGATGACTATCGACGTCTAGATTAGAACAGAGTGATTTCGTCTCAGTTTTTGTGTGAGTTTTATGGCAAACGTAGTCGTCGCCTAAACACACCGTATACCTGACGGCGTCTTGTATGTTTTATGAACTCGGCAGATCACGCCGGTGCACGGTTGACATACTGGTTATCTTTCTGCCACGCACGCGGTCATCCCAATTACCACGGTTACATATTCTCTCTATCAGTCTTCACAATATTCTATGACTTCGTTCTTCTGCTGGCCAGACAGAGCCGGTTGCAGCGTCTGGGCTGGAAACTAATTCTGGAAGAAGCGCTCCAATTGTATTGGAAAAAAAACTAATTAACCGCCGCATGTATACAAGCTCTGTAGCACACGGTCAGCCCCCCTCACCTCTCTCAGAGCCCGCAATGTCATTCCAATCAAATCGACCGAGTTCGTTTAATCGTATTTTATACGACACCTTAAGCCGACAAAGTCCGTACTTTCACAGACGCGTTGATTAACTTTTGCAATGAAGTAAACGAAACGTTGGCAAAACTGAGACAACTATGCATAACACCAAACAGACTGATTGAAGAAATTAATAAATTAATGCTGCAAAATCTGACGTTAAAAATCGCTACATAAACATGTTTATTTAAACTGTACTTTTCTGAATCCGATAAACTCATTATTAATTTTAGTGTCATTTTACCCGTAAATTTCCTGTTTCGGCTACTTTTGGAAGACCGCACTCAGCAACCAGCTGCACTCAACGGGCACTACGCAATATCGTACTTAAATTCGGGAGTTTCGCTGCAAATGCGCTTGAATTGCAAAACAGATGTAACATACTGTAAGATAGACCTACGAAGTAAAAATCGCAATACATACAAACTACAGTAATTATCACTATTTTCGACAAAAGCGCGTTGATCATTTTTGACGCGCTGCAGCAATACTGTATAGCGCGTTTATGGTACGATGTGTCTGTCAGTCGTCTGTCTGTCTGTCCGTCTGTAACGGATGTATTGTGGCTATGTGTAATGTCTTAGGAAAAAACTTTTTACACAAATAATTAGTTCTGTGTCGAGGCTATCTACTACGAAATTTGGGGATGCAGTGCAAGAAAAGCATTTTAAACTTTAGGGTTGTATCGAGAAGAGTAAAAAAATGTGCGTTTTTCAAGGGAAAACTGGCCATATCTTAAAAACGGTGAAGGATAAAACCAAGGTTACTATTAATCACTAATATGAAGCAGCATATGCCTTTCAGATATGATAAAATCATAGACTTCAGATGACCTAAGGTCAGTAACCGTGTAGGTTGTAGCGCGTTTTCCCTAGCGAGAGCTGGGCGTTCTTGTTATTTTGTACTTTTACTAAAGGGCCTCTGCGATGGCATAACAGAGAATCGGATTGCAATAACACAACAAGCTGCCGAAAAAAAACGTACAAATTTCACTCACTTTCGAGCGACTCTGATAAGCGTCAAATTGGACGTATTTCAGCAGCTGAATGTGCAAGATGAAAGCCTGCAAGTAATTAGGCCTACTGTTGAAACGCAGCAAACACTGACCAGAGAAGCACGGCATGCAACGTTGATGAGCAGTCTTCTGCTTGGCTGTTATAAATGCCACGACTGGGGCGACGCAATTTGTTACTAAGTCGGCTTTAGATGACGAACACTTTAATACCCTTCATCTGCCTCGCAGACGCATCAGCGACTGAGCGCTTGCGTGCTTCTAACAGCGAAAGGCGAGCACGCGACATCAAGTTACTGACGCTGCTGCATACTGTCGTAGCATCGCGGTCATCGTTACCGACACTCCATAGAAGGGTCTAGACCCCTACAAGTTTATTTCAAAGTTAACCCGTTGCTCGTTGTAAATGGTCTAACCCCAGCAGATGCAGATACTTATCTGCATTTTGCAGATACTTATCTGCATTTCATAACGCATTTTACAATGAATTGTTCATCGTTTTCTTTTAAATTTGCTTGGTTTTTTTAAAACACCCGAGTCTACAGGCCTAGTTTGTCAAACTTGTGCAATAAAAGAACGTGATGATGACTATGATTATAATTATGATGATAATAATTAATATTTTTATTTAGGCTTAGTTTTTACGCGCGACAGCAGAATGCTTCGCGCGTCTTAGCCATGCCCTGGGCATCTGTCCGTCCCTCCGTCTGTGAAAAGTCCGCAATTATTTCGTGTACCGTGAAAAAGGTTGCAGATAGACACATATATGCTGCTTATCATAACAAGCAATAGTGACAAGCTTTTTATTGGCGTCAACGTCGATGATCTTGAATGATCTTGAACCCCCAAAATAGGGGTTTTAGTAAATTTGTATGCGATCTCCGACTGCGACACACATTTTAAGAGTGAATTGCGCCGAAATGGCTGGAGATGGGCCTGGACAACCTGCGTATGACATTTTTAGCATGAGACGCACCTTTTAAAAATCTAAGTTTCGATCTTTTAAATTTTATGAGCCAAATTTAGGCCTAACTACTCTTTTAAGATGCATTAATATTTTATTGCTGTAGGCCTACACTGATTGCCAAAGCGGCAGGACCGCTGCTATCGCGCGTCACGTGAACTTTACTCAAATTACCTGTTACTCGCGACAGCAGAATGCTTCGCGCGTCTTAGCTATGACCTAGACGTCTGTCTGTGTATGTGTGTCTGTCTGTCACATTGCTGTATTGTGTCAAAACGACGCTACCTAGGATCACAAAATTTTTGTTGTTGGCTGCCCCATGGACTTGAGTTTTTCGCGACAAAATTTCGTACTGCTAAGAGAAAAAGTTCCCCTCGAATGAGGGCGTGAAAGAGGGGCATCTCCTATAAGTCTTTTTTTTACCTTTATTGGCTCGCCTAGCGTGAAAACAGTTACAGATAGGCAGAGACATGTTGCTTATCATAACAAGCACTGGTGACGAGTTTTTAAAGGTAGTGACATCGATGATCTTAAACGCCCTTGAGCCACCAAAATCGAGGGTTTTAGTAAATTTTTAGCAATTTTAGGCTGCGACCCACATCTCAAAAGTGAATTGCAATTGCGCCGAAACGGCGTGAGATAGATCATGACAGTTTGCGTACGAAATTTTTACCATTAACGTAGATTTTGGCAGTCCATGTCCTGACTTCCTAGGTTTATGAAGGCCTGCGAACGTGGGCGTTAAAGAGTGAATTTCGACGAAATGGATGGAGATTGACCACGACAACCAACGAAGAGGAACTGCAACAGACTGTCGCGAGTCTCATAAGCTTTTCTCAAATTACTTGTTTTATTTTTAAGCGCTGCCGTCCACTTCGTCCAGTATTGCATGATGCGCTATAGCTTTCAAAATTGTGTTGTAATTGTAATTAATTTAAATTACCATTCTAAAAAACTCAAAAACAACGTTTTTTTCGTTTGTTTGTATTTTCATTCTTTCTCATATTTCTTCCCTGTTTTCCCTTCACTGCGTTTTTTATTACGTTGTTTTTATATTTTTTTTCTAGAGACACAACAATTTTATTTTGTTTTTATTTTTTAATCCGATGAATTTACTAATACGTTATATAAATTTATCAACTTACAATGTTTATTTGCTAAACTTTTACAAAGAAAACAATAACAGTTGTCGTAAAACGTCAAATAAAGTTGTAATTTAATAAATATTTAGGCTTAGGCCTATACAGCTTGTTGGTCACTGCTTTGAGATGATGTTTCTGCTTAAGCTAAACTTCATATTTTTCCAAAAATGCATAGCCTAGTTCTGATTTTTAATAATTTTTGCCCCAGTAAATTTTAATGGATTTGTTTTTTCGTCGTCAACGAAAATCTTTTTGAGATCTACGCCGATCTTGGCTAACTCACAACCTCTTAATTTTAGCTTCGTGAGGTTGGAAACTCTTATACCGTAGGGTTTTTTCGGCGACAAAAACCAAGCCTGCAGTGCGCCAAATGTCAAATCAAATCAAATAATTGAATCAGTACAATAATTGCGGCGTTATATTGGTTAGAGGCTTAGGGTCGTAAGTTCCGACATTTGCTAAAATGTCAATATTACAGATGAACGTTCTATCTTTTCACTCTGCACATACAGTATAACGGTTGTAATATTTGCACTTAACCGTCCAAACATTCATTAGTTCAGGTGAAACCAAGGCAAGGTTTCGGTGGACCACCTATAGCAAACCATGATATTGCGAATAATAGTCAAACGGTCACGTGAACCATGACGTCAGTTGACCAAGCAAGGTCAAAGTCATGACTTGCTTTCAGTGATTATCCGTGCATGCCGACTGCTGCATATAGGTCTATGCGAGGCACAGCGTGTGACAGGCCATAAAATCACGAACAGCGATGGGACAGGCATCTCATTCCATAAAACGTATTTCTAGTTATTAGTGTTATTATTGCAATACTGGACATAAAACTGCCCCTCTTCTCGCCGATAACTGCCGAGGATTTTAGTTTTTGTCGCAGTTTCTAGCAAAGTCTTGTAAACGTAGCCTAATTATAGCTGTTTGCGGCCATTCACAAGTTCTGATCCTCTCCCGCATTGCCATCAACTCAACACGGCACTGCAAACTAAGCTTATTAAATGGGTGTATAACATTTTCCCCCAAGGACATGTTCCCCCGGACGTTTCCCCTGGTCTGTAGCACCCTGGACGTTTCCCCCTCCCGGTTTTTGCGATATCCGGACGTTTTCCCCCTCCCTATACTGTAACATGAGAATCGATCGAGCGCTAGATAGTGGCATGATTTTTTAGTGTCAGCATGGTGAAAGAATGCAGCAAACATCAGATGCTTTTGTGTTATCAAACGTCAAACAAAGGGCAAGTCTCAAGAAGTCTCAATTCTCAACTTCTCAAAAAACAGCGGCGGACGGCGACGTCAAAATGCCACCCAAAGCGCACTGTGTGCGCCACAGCAAGGAGAGTGTCTGCAATCTATCAAATTTTGCTTTCTTTATGTAGCCATACGTAAAAAATGTGTGCTTTAAGTATTTCTACTGTCCTGGTTCAGTCTGTATCGAGTCGAGTTTAATCGTCTCATGGGCGCGTAGGCCTACATCCCTAATTGCTGTTAATTATCGCGCCTACTAAGACTCATTGTGTTTGAAAAATACTCAACGGCGACGAGACTTTATAAGCGGAGTTGCTTTCGGAGTTGCAAGAAATTTCTACTCAGTCTTGGCGCTGACTCTGATAATACGTTGTTACTGGTCTAGGAGACAGTTGCGTTGATATAAAACGTCTTCAGACGGCTCTGTCTCTCGTTGCTTCAGCATTGAACTGAATCTGCTTGACATCCTCTTTCTGGTCGTCCATGCATTTATTTGATAAAAAACAACTTGAAGTGGCATTCAAAATTATCTTCCACATTTTTTCTGGGAGTACCTGTTAGTGGAGGTTTACTTGCCTTGGTGTCCTGTTTGTCACTAATCATTGTTCATTTGTTATATTTTGTTGTTACATGTGTTCAAACGAATAAATGATTGACTGATAGTCCCGTCTACACGATAGCTGCTAAAACATTATATGTCATTGGTTACCAAATCAACTGCAGATGACATATACATTTTATGTCCATTTCAAGTTGAGCAATAATTGCTGAACAATGGCAACCGTGTTTTGCAGCAGAATGCAATCCAGGCACAACTACACTGGCCACGTCTCGAAACAACAAGTCCATTAATATTCCGATCGCCACCGAATAGATTTACGAAGCGCTCTGGGAAATTAGCCACTAACAAAGGTTTGTTTTTTTCAGTTTCTCTCACGGGTGCAACTATAGCTTGCCGAAACGAACATTTTCGAAACGAGTTTCCCCGTCAATTGGATGTCGCGTCAATTAGGCGCGTCATAGGCTACAGCGACGTGACCAAATCTGTCCCCGGGTTGCAGTAGGCGTATCCCCGGTGTCAGACGTAGCCCAGCAGATTGGACTGCCTCGTTATCGTGGTGATGAAGTCGTTACACCTGATCCCGAGGATCCTGCGTTGCTTATGCACACAAAACACTTCTATTTTCGTCCATTTTACCGCATTCAACTGTCCGTCTATGCTTTCTACTCCCGCACAAAGCAGAAACGTTATCGACGAATCTGAGTAAGCTATAGGCCTAGCTGTCATTTCATAGCTATATGTTTATTAAATGATTTTTCAAAGAAAATTTACTGTAACAATCAACACCGATTTTGCTGTGAGGTAACCTCAAAAGCTTTGCTACATTATTACCCAGTCAAACTGTAGTGTCAATTAGTACAAGAAATCTGAGCTAATGCTCACGAGACGCGCGAAAGACTATAGCATGCCATGCTTATCTGTAACCGTTTTCGCGAAAGACTGGCCACCATCGGAAAAATAGCGACTTTTGCGGGGGTACCGTTCTTTGATGCCCTCGTGCGCAGGTTTCCTTGAACGTAGAAAATCAAAACTTGGACCATTGAAATCTACGTTCAATGCTAAAAATTTGTATGCAGCTTGTCCATGTCTATCTCAATTGATTTCAGCGCAATTCGCTCTTGAAATGTGTCTCGCAGCCCAAAATCGCCAAAAAATCCATAAAAACCCTTATTTTAGCGTTCAAGGCCATTCAAGGTCATTAAATTTGATGGCAATCGAAAGCCAGTGTACAACTTCCTATTAGTGATTAATAGTAACCTAGGTCCTATCTTGCACCGTTATTGACATACAGCGACTTATTGCCTAAAAATCGCAAATTTTGACCACCCCCTCTCATTTAGTGCCCTCGTTCGGAGTGATTCTCTTCGGATTTACGAAAAAGCTTTACGGTTCCTGAAACTAGAGTATTCCAGGCAGCCAAAGGTAAAAACATGGTGATCCTAGCTTGCACATTTTTTGACTGATCCAGCCAGACGGACAGACGGACGGACAGACAGACAGAATTGCGATGGCTAAGACGCGCTGAAAGCAGTAGCTGCTTTCGCGCGTAATAATAGCTGTAAGATATGCAGCGCAGCAGTGGAACGTTTAAGACGTTGTCAGAAATCACTCTATTACAAATTTATTGCTGAGTCTGCAGTATAAGGATTCTAAAATTCATTCAACGTGAAGTTGGAGTTATGAAAAACAATGTGTCTAGTTTTAATGGTGAACCTAATAGTCTGCGGTTAGCCTATTGCAGCTATACACAATTTTTCATGAAAAATAACTCCTTTTTCTTTCTTTCATAATTCACTCAAATGATGATCAATTTACTCAAAATTTTTATCAGTTGTAACTAAAAATGATAATTCAATATATTTTGACAAAATATGGCTGTTGTTTCAATATTTTTTGCTAGTCATGACGTAACGCTGACGTCATGATGTGTCGTGAGTACAACCGGTGCTGTTAGTTGCTACCCTCCTTCGATGGTGAACTTAATCTCGTTCATTGATGACAAATTCTAAAACTTTACAGTAGCAGCCACAAAAAAACTCACAAAACGATAGCATTTACGTGTCCGTGAGGATGGTTTGGCTTTCACATGTTCGAGAAAAACAGTGCACCAGCACACATAGCTTGTGAAATGGTTAAGTTTTTGGCTCGCGGGACACCTGACTTCAGCCCCCGTGTTGCTTAGGGCTGACAAGATGAACATTTTTTTTATCAGAGAACCAGATTAAGTTCACCATCTGACAACACCAGTTGAGACTAGCAAGTTTGTATTTGTGACACATTATGACGTCAGCGTTACGTCACGACCAGCAAAGAATATTTTAACAACAGCCATATTTCGTTAAAAATTGATTTAATTTTTTTTCAGCTACAACTGGTAAAATTTTCGTGTACAATGGTCATCATTTGAATTAATTATGAAAGAAAGAAAAAGGGGTCCTTTTATGAAACACCGTGTAGTAACCGGCAAGACGGCAAGCAAACTGGCCTGTAGAAGTATACATCGATATGTTTAGGCCTACAGGGAGTTGTAGCTTGGCTTGTTTTGCGAGAACTGACCATTAGCACGATACTGTTTTTGCATTAATATTCATGTGATCTCTAATGGAACAGATGACTGCAAATGGGCTAGCTAAGTGTCCTGCTAAATGGATTGCGTTAATCCGTAAGATTAATAATATTTATTTAGTGACACAATTTTAAGACAATTCACTAAAGAACAGATAGAGGCTATGCAACAAGTAGGCCCATGTCACATTTTTGACCACTTTTGACCCCACAACCCACGATGTCACAGCTGGTCACATGTGTGACAACTTCCTTGCATGACATGGCGTCATAACCCCTATATTATCCAAATAGCCAGCCAAAATGCGAAAACAAATTTACTTTTATTTGTTTACTAGTTCAAGTTTGTGGGCATTAAATACAGTTATTTAAAATTGAAGTAAAATGCAATATAAATCCAGTTAAACAATTATAAGTCGACAGTTACTTAACAGAATCAGTCAGCCTATATAATAATGACAGATGTTCTGACGTGCTGAAGATTGGAATGCGGTATTTAAAGACCAAACGTAATAGCTGAAAACATAACGTTACGTACGCGACGGACAACCTCTCCCTCCCCTTGTTACAATATGCCACACAGTGATTTGGCCCTTCCCTCTTTAAGCAAGCCATACATTTTAAATGGGCCTATAGCATATCAATCAACTCAGCTATATTATTTTCTATAACAATTTATATTATTTACAAATGTTGTTGTAGTCGTCGTCGTTGTCGTTTTGGTGCTGCTTTTACTGCTGTTTTTACGGTTGTTATTATTATTATTAATACGGTTGTCATCACTCATCATGGTCATTGGAGTCGTAGTTAGGACGTATGCAGTGTAGGCCCCATAGTTATAGCATCCCAGCTATATGTAAGTCGCCGTGCAGCTGCCAACAACAACGCCGTTGTTAAGCGCGACAGCAGAATGCTTAAAGGTGGTTGTGTTATAGCTCTTAATGGAAGCCCATTTTAGAGCTACAGAGCGCGTCTTAGCCATGGCTTGGCCCTGGGCGTCTGTGTGTGTGTGTTTGTCTGTCCGTCCGTCCGTCTCTGCGATTGTATCAAAACGGTGCAAGCTAGAATCACTGTGGGATGCCACAAGGACTATATTTTTCTGTGACGAAATTTCGTGCCCCTGGGTGATGGAATTCTCCTCGAACAATGGCGTAAAAGGAAGTATCCCCCCTAAAAACGTTATTTTGCCGCTATTGGCTCGTTTAGTGTGAAAGAGGTTGCAGATAGGTCCAGACGTGCTGCTTATCGTAACAAGCACTGGTAACGGACAAGTGGACAAGTGTCTGCTCTCTGTTTGCTCGATCTAACAACAGCCTTTGATACCACTGACCACAAACTAAGATTACTACGTTTTGAGCGACAGTTTGAGATTTACGTGGTACAGTTCTGCAGCGGTTCAAATCTTATCTGTCGGACAGATCATTTCAGGTACTACACGGTGGTTTGATGTCGTCAGTTGTGCATATATTGTACTCAGTACCACAAGGATCAGTGCTTGGGCCAAGGTTGTTTATATACAGCTGATCCGGAAGACATAGCCAATAAGCACCAAGTAACAATACACTCATTTGCTGACGACACAGTTGTATTTGTGCTGTAGTCGCAATGATACGTCGTCAACCATCGACAGACTTCAACAGTGAAGCTGAAACTAAACATGGACAAAACTGAACTTCTCTGGCGCAGGCCTTTTCGAACCTAAGGGGTCGGCACTTGGACTGCTAAAATCTAAATTTGGGGATGTGTCCCCGGGACGAGATAGCCGACGTTGGGAATTCTGAGAGTTGGATATGGCTGTAATCTTAGTAATCAACATGCTGCTGTTTCACAATAAGAAGTCGCGTGTCATACGCGCTTTACAGTGGTTCGCGAAAAATAATAACAGAATTTTTAGAAACAAACTTCAAAAGATAAAGGGCTCGAAGTAGTTTACTAAAAAGATTTTTAAAAACATGAAGCACTGACCAAAAGCATGAGAGCGGCAGACAGAAAGATGAAGATAACTAAAGAAAACGTGACAACTGCAAATCACCACCACCATCATCATCATCATCATCTCCCTTTAATAAAACAGATTGACAAAATGCAATCATATATAACATAAAAAAAACATAAAAATCTGTTAAATGTCATTGAATAGAACTTTGTCCAAATAAATACTACTGTAGTGTAACTATTAGGTGGAAATTGCTGACTAATAAATGTCTTTGAACAACATTCTGTTTATGTAATTTCTGCTATCAGTCTTGACAGATAATGTGAAAGAATGACTCCGTGGTGGGAGATTGTAATTGTGAATGAACTTGTAGATCCAGAAAGACAAAGGGCTAGAAAGAAACATATCGTTTTTAACACGCGGGATATCCCAACTCAAGCGAACACGCTTTTTGCCCATTATTGTTAGGTAGTGTAGCGACGCAGATAAAGTATAATAAGATATTTAATAACTACTTTATTGCAAAGTTTCTAAAGAGTGTGCCAGTAAAAGATCTTTGAAAGTCGGTTAATATCTGACAAAAATGTGGAAATGGCAAACTATAACGTTTTTGGAACACAACATAGTGACGTCTGTAAGGACGGTAAAATTACTGAAAAATGAAAGAGAGTAGGTCTATATGCGTTTAATCTCTTGTGAGAACGCGGTGACTGTCGATGTAACTATGTAACGGCAGAACATGTAGTAAGTAACCTTACACTTCAAGGTAGCATCGTCACCACATGCAAGCGCTGTTAAGCCTAATACCCCGTTTACACGATCCAGCAAACGTCCAGCAGACGTCCAGCAAACGTCGAGCAATTAGCACGTGTATTTTGAATACATTTGATATAAGTTTGCTGGATCGTGTAAACGGGGTATAAAGAGTAAGAGCCTGCGATATGTATAGACTGCGGCACGACTCGCTTGAAGTTGCATCGCCTTGTCATCATTGTAGGCCTAACCCGGGCGCTAATTAGAAAGACGCCACGAATAACGCAGCTAAAAATAGGCCTAATGGAAGGTGATGATAAAGAAGATAATAATATCATCATCACATAGGCCCACAAAACATTAGGATCAACCGGTTTGCCTACACCGCCTCATTCAAGACAATTTACCAGCACGCATATTGCGATCATCAAACAATTATTATTTTATATTCTCTGTACTTTGAATGAGGTTGTCAGCGGAAGCGTTCAGCGTTAGCACCTCCTTTTGTCTAGAACCGTGCTGTCCAACCCGCGGCCCGCGGGCCGCATGCGGCCCGCGAGGGGATTCCATGTGGCCCGCCATCGTCCCACATAAATTGTAGTTTTGGTCTGGTGATTAGTCAGATGAAATCAACTT
>Ga0056128_1000162_pt1 | contig 47170 bp, 24 predicted proteins | sample WorMetLIZISLAND2_FD_71113 | JGI IMG/M metagenome (GOLD analysis project Ga0056128, IMG submission 71113) | Marine gutless worms symbiont microbial communities from Max Planck institute for Marine Microbiology, Germany - Olavius geniculatus... ... | reverse complement strand
CCTTCTGTCTCCCCTCGCCGTAACCCCCACTCCGCCATCTTCACTCGATTGGACTAGGCGACCCCCCTGTCAGCCCGCCCGGGGAGCTGTGACCCTTTGCTCGCTCTGGAAAAATGCATCTATAAACACCCTTCAGCGTATCAGCTCTGATTCGGCTTTCAAGTCTTTCATTTCCTCTACGACTTTCAGTATATTTACTCACTTTTTGCCGCCTCTGGTTAGAAATCTGGAGATTATTGTTTGATTTTCCACTCAAGGAAAAAGTGTATATTGTATAAACCCCCCAGTGTTACTGCTCCGATTTCGCCGATTCTAAGTCTTCGTTCGCCTCCCCCCTTACGACCCTTTTTATACCCATTCACTTTACAACCCCTTTTAGTTAGAAATGTGGGGATGCTTTCTAATTCTCCTCTCAAGAAAAATTTATATGTGACGATCGCTACGCTTCGTTATATTGTCGCGATACTTCCTCAGTGGTTCTTGTGTACTGAGTCAGTTCATGGTCCCACCACACTTTGTAAACACACTGTTATGTCTTGTGGACGCGCTGTACCGTTTGAACGCACTTTACCTTGTAAAACACATCGTATATTGTAAAATCGTTATCAACCGACGTAACCAGTGTCATAACAGTAGCATAAACAGGATAAATAACAATAATAATATTAATAATAACGATGATAATCGGACAATTTATAGGGCGCCGTCAAATGTCCTAAGATAATAACAAGGGCGCCTGGCAAAATGTGTAATATGTATACAATAATGTCAGTAATGTTTAAAATGCTAAAAGGTACATGAAGTCCCCCAATCGCATGCAGGGCCCTTGATTTACGCAAAAAAATTTTAATTATTTTATTCAAGGACACTAACGCCCGTTTAATTCAAGGTTTATTTGATAATCTGAACCACAAAATTTTTTTTATGTCAGTGTCGAATTTTATGTTTAGCATAAGACAAAAATTCGTTCAGTTAAATTCGCTTTTAAGCGTGAAAACTTTAGAACGTATATAGAACCCGTTTAAACGGAATGAGAGGGGAGTATAAAAACAACGAAAAAGTGGGGCCCCCTCGCCTAGATATTTTGTCTAGGGTTTCCAGTTTTTTTCTATTTCGCCACTGGTCGTAACTTGTCGTTAACTTATGCGCATTTCAGAACAATTTTGTCGTTTGTAATCGTTTTTATACCTTACCATGTTTTCGCTGTTTTTATATGCATATACTGTACGTTGTTTCACTCGTTTCAGTAGCTTCCTGTTTGAACTGCGGGAGCCGAAAAATGCATATTTTGTAACACCGGCTGAATTGCTGTTTGTTGCCAGTCGAAATTATTCACCGACATTATTTTGTAGTCAAAAAAGATTTCTGAACAATTTAACGCTGTGAAGCCCCCTGGTGTCCATTCAATGCAAAGCACTAAAAGCTAGGCTTTTGCGTACAGTTTTTTTACGCATGCGACGCCAAAGCCAAAACGCAAGCTACAGAAACTGCGTTTTATTGCAGGGCAAGTTTTAAGTTAAAGGTTAAAGGTGGTGATATAGCTCTTTATGGGAAGCCCATCTCAGCGCTACGAAGCGTCACCTGCCGTATGGGATCACACAGTGTAACCTGCCACTCGACACAGGTGAACGCGCCCTGCCTTAACTCCAGCCAGATAGGCTGGTACTCGATTTACCTACCTCGGAGGGATGGAAGGCTGAGTTGACCTAAACGGCTGGTTACATACCGAGATGGTTTATCTGCCCGCAGGCAGTTACCAATCCAAAAACTAACCCGGTCCGGCGTAGAGTAATTTTGTTGATCGGATGAAACGCGTCACCGCTACGCCACGCCGCTAACCAAAATACGCAGCCCAAACAGGTAAACGTAAAGCCCAAATTTTACAACTGTGGAGTATAGATGCTGATGATAAAATTTGTTAAACGTTTACAAATGAAATGTAATAAATTTTTGACCGATAAATTAGCGTTTGTTGTAAAAACGTTGCTAAAACTGTTGCAGATTTGTATCATCTGTGCAACGCTCTTAGCTTCTGGTGACTCCCCGATTTTTTTTTATTTTCCCATCTTGGACATCGTTTCTTGGGAAACTTCTCGTACTACTTTACTTTTTGTGGAGTCTAAAAAATTGTTTCTTAAGATATGCTCTGTTTCATTGTCTTGTGTTCTGTTGGATGTTTATACATAGCACGTTGACATTGCTGTCACTTTAGTAGTTTTTATACTTTACATTATTTTCGCTTTTTATATGGGTGTATTATAACAGAGTTTTTTGCAGCAGATCGTGTTATTGTTCACGACATACTGGCGTAAAATTTGACGGAAGGCATTCTTGCGGTAAGTAATTATTTTAAAATTTTGTGCATTTTTTGACAAATGTATTATTTATCATTTATTATCGGCATTCTTCGTCGCCAGTATATTTAGTTGCTTCGAAACAGGCAACGGCGACCCCCTCCTTAAATTTTAACCTGTCGGAAAATTTTCTTCATGTCGAAAATTTTATCTAAAAGTACAAAAATTGAGGCTAAATTTCCCTAATTATGGAGGAATTTAGGGTGAATAATAAACTTTGAAGCGCCCGTTATAACTGTGTCGCAAATTAGCAGTGTCTGTCAAAAAAATGCAACTTTCTGCGCCGCCCGCCTAATTTTTTAACCCATGTCTCCAGTGATCGACATCAGTATGCTTACAGGTATGTTTTTTAAAAGCTTTTTTTGCTCAGTTACTTTGTGTACGTATCAACCGTGTTTTCCTGGACACTATTTTCGTGAACCAATAAAGTCCTGCAATAATTGTGTTGGTCATACCGTAGTTATAATATCTTATACGCAGTGGCGTAGCCAAGGGGGGGCAGGGGGCCCCCAGTCCTCCAGACAAAACAAGCGTACGTCTAAACTGCACAAAATTTGCCAATTTGGTCAGTTGATTTTTGGGAAAACAATTAAAATTGTTGCCGCCAGATCTCATCTTTTAAAGCTAAAATGCACCCAATTCGATTTCGGCTGGGGCTCCGCCCCAGACACCGCTGGGGGAGCTCACAGCGCTCCCCAAGGCCCCCTGGTTGGATTTTACGGGGTCCTATTTCTAAGGGAATGGAGGCGAGAGGAAAAAAGGAACGGAAAGAGGAGGGGCAAAGGGGTAGGGGCAGGAAAGAAAGAAACAAAAGGGAAAGGAGAGGGGAGGAGAAGGGAGACGAGCCGCCCCCAATTAAAATTTCTGGCTACGCCACTGGTTATTAAACAAAACTTGGATAAATGCCAGATTTTAAGAGTATCATAGTCGTATAGGAGTATCGGACGCAGGTTTTCGCCTTTGTGTTCGCCTCTATTCCTTCTCAATCAATTTAGGTCTGCTTATAAAACTATTTACAACTGACACTCCGGTTTTCATTTCCGGCAATATCACGGTTATAACTGACATACTAACTACAGCGAAAATTGTCTGCTTTTATTTTTTTAACTATTAACTGACACTGAATTAACAACAGAATTAACAACAGGTCATTAAAGGTCGATCATTTTCATCTCATCGGAAAAGGCGTAAATAGCAACCTTGGCCCTCTCTCGCACCGTTTAGCCACAATACATCCGTGACGGACAGACGGACAAACAGACAACAACGATGTCAAGAACGCCGTACAGCATTGCTGTAGCGCGTCAGAAAATAAGCACGCATTCATAAAAAGCATGTTGGATCCCAAAACGACTTAATCGAGGGAGTGATAAAGCGACGATACGGAATGCCGTTTAAGGCCTCCGAGATCTAAGATTTAGGTTCCGTTCAGAACAAGCTCAAGTCGAGCGGCAGTTTTGAGTTTCTGTCCACTCAACAGGTAATGCAACATGCAGTGTAGATAGGCTGGCCTATTCGTGACAGACTGTTTAGCAGGCTATCTATAGGACGCACGATGCGAACAGTGGTGTAAAACCGGCGAAGCATAACGCCAGTGTTTTGTGACGGCGTCCGTAGGGCCTATGGCTGCTGGCCCGAGATATGGTGCTGTATGCTACACATGCTCGGCGACAGTGTCTGCTTTAAACTACACGGTGTCGCAAAAAACAAACACGTAGACGTGAGAATAGAATTAGTTTTGGATGTCGCGCCTTGTGTCAAGAAAGCATTGGGAGAAGGAGTCAATTGCTTCTTGCCGCCCCAAATTTTAGCTGGGCAGAAAAATTTTTTGTCGAGAATTTTTTTCACAGTGCAAACTTTGGAAGCTGGAAGAGGAATTTAAGGACAAACTTAGTTCGTGAGTGAGTGTGTAGGGTTTAACGTTGCACCCAACACAATACAGGTCATTTCTGGGACGGCCTTTCCAGGCAAAATGCGCATGCATACACATAATAATGGAACAGCACATAAGTTTAACTTTTACAGCAATGGAACAGAAAATTTAACCATTACAGAAAATCTTAATATAAAGCACAAAACACAAAAACTTACAAACTTAGAATTTGGAGCACCCATATAAAAATATGGGTGCTCCAATATCTTTTTCCTTGAAACTTTGCAGTCGTATGTCAGAAAATGGCAACTTCTTGCCTTTAACCCAACTTTTAGAACTCAAAACGGCGCCGCTCCTGCTCTAGATTTTACGCGTCACCGTCTACGTACTAGAATAGTCGTTGTAGGCGAGCGAACTGGTCACGATGTGAACTGAATGACAACGATCACGTAGTCGTCTGTCGGTCTGTCGGTCTGTCTGTCTGTCTGCCAGTCGCTGCCACGTAACGACCTGCTACTCGCAGAGACAGCATTGATTTAACGATCCAGGTACGTTCTCTAATGATCATCAGTCGGGGACGCTGAAAATGCATGACTGGAGTTTGCGACACTGGAATTTGCGGCACAAACGCGGTCAGAAATGCAGGCGCTCATTTTCCTTGTATTCCTGTTCCGCATTTTTCATTTCTGCGTTTTGTGCTCCATTTTTCAGTCTCGAATTTTCCAGCTCTGTATTTATCGTGCCCCATTTTCCGGTCTCGCATTTTCAGTTGCCCCCATTAGTTTAAGTAATAGTTGCAAAAAAATTGTCCACTCCACACGCCGGCCCGATAGAAATTGAGCCATTTAAGTTTTCGCCATAACTGCATCACATATTTTTACCTATTTTCTTCAAAATTCATTTACCGATATATGCAGTAGGCGTCTAATAATATTGTTGTGGGTGAGTGATTTGATAAAAAGATTTCATTATTCTCTAAACGTGTCGCTACACTACCTTGTTATCTCGATCGGCCTTAGAATAAGCGAGTTACTGTAAAAGTTATCAGTTCAGTCGTGTTTTATCTGTGCATGTGCTGTACATTCTGACCGCACAGTTTAATAGAACTAACTTAAATACTAAAATCGTTGACACAACTGAACGAAATAACATGGTAAAATAGAAATCGCGACAGAAAAATAAAAAAGCAAGTTATAAGTCGTCAACATGCGTCTTTGTACAACATTTGATTTTAAAAAAACAGTGAGCATTGAATATGTGGGTAGATTTTCTATAGTTAATTGTCTATCATGCTGTCGTGAGCGCAAATTATTTTATGGGTAGTCTACAGTAACTGTTATGGGTTGTTTACACGATGAAGCAAACATGAAGCAAACTTAGAACACACGTCCTGCACGTGTATAGGCCTATTCAGTGCATAATTTTGCTTGATGTTTGCTGCATCGTGTAAACACCCCATTAGCTAATTGCGTTTGATACGTGTTTGAATGCAGAACTCAACTGTTTCGCCTCTGCAATGCTATAGTCCAGTGAAAGACGTCATCAACAATGACATCGCTAAATCAGGGTAAAAATATGATGATTAGTAGTAGGATTGCGAAGGCTCTGTTCGTGGTCGGCGTTGTGTTAGTCGGCCGGACGCAGTCTGCACCGGATATGTTCACGGCCAGGATAGACATGCAACGTGCCCTGATCGACGAACAGTCGGCTGCAACACTTCTGCAACAGTACGTCAGCGTCGAATTGCGCAGACTTCAAGAACTACGGCGGTGTGTATCTAAACGTCTTTCATTACAAGATACCGCTGCGCACTGCTGGAGTGGTTAAACAAGCACTCCAGACAGTGTGGTATCCTAATTAAACCACGCTTAGATTATCTAGGCTACACTGTTGTTTGCTGCTTCTGGTCGCCGATCAATGTCAAAATTTCTAATCTATTGTATTTATAAACAATTTGGCTACTGCTTATATTTATGATAATTATTTATGACGCACGACAGCAGCCGAAAACTGTAAAAACGGCAACAGTGCAAGCTAGCGAGAGTGGTGTACACCACACGTCTTTCACGCGCGTTAAGGCGCGTACAGAGCGACGTAACTGAACCGAAATAAACTGACGTGGTTCAGTTTTTAACGAACTGACCAATGGGCAAACAGTAATGCATTACAGTAGGCACCGTCTAACGACGTTAGTGGCCTACGTGACTACGTTCACGTACGTTTCAACCAACGACCAATGGATTCGCCCTGCTTACCCATTGGTCAGTTCAGTTCGGTTGAGTTACGTCGCTCTGTACGCGCCTTTAGCATTTCAACATCTTCATTCGCAACATTGCGGCATTGTGCTATAGTCCGGATACATTGCCGGAATAAATTCAAATCATTTGCATTTTTATAGTGCATCTACAACGCGCTAGATTAGAATACTGCTAATTGTCAGTATACTTGCAAAATAAAAATGTTTTCACTGTTGGCTATAAAACAATTAATGTAGTAAATGTAGAAAAAAAAGTTTCTTGAGTCATTTGTATAGTAGTTGGGTATGAAACTTTTTAGCATTTTAATTATTTTGGTTTTCAAACGCTAAATGTTGAGATTTTTTATTTTGTTGGACTTACATAAACAAAAACGGCAGCTGCTAAATTACCATTTCTGGACAGTTTTTATCAGTGGCGTCATTTAAGTGAATCACTGAGGATTTTCAGTAATCCTTGGTGGTCTCAGTCTTCGTAACGTATTGTTCTTGCAGCACTAACAGTGTTTCAAAGTACGATTTACAAGAAAAAATAGAGTAATAAATTCTTCAAGGGTTCGTAGACCCCTCTAGCCCCCCGCTTTAAACGACGCCCCTGGTTTTTAAAGAATCAGTTGAAAGTAGCGAGGGGGAGCGTGCTCCAGTGCTTAGCTCCCCATAGTGTGTGCGCTTCGTGCGTGAGACACACGTGCGCTGTTGTCGGTTTAAATTTGCTATTTTTTCGAGGTTTTGTTCATAAAAAGTTACTAATGTTACGACGATCATATACGTAACAGTTCATGGATTGCATATTGTACTTTATATTGTACTTTTCGGCTCTGATTAGCCGTGTTCTGCGGTGAATTAAAACACCTTCGAAGATGTATCGATGCAGGTGGCCAGGTTGGACTTCGACCTGCCAGCCATATTTCAGCCGGTCGAGGCTATTGACGTTCAGTGCTGATGACCCAGTGACGAGCTGTCGGCAGATCGGCGATATGACGTCATGTCATCCAGGGACGCTGAGAAAGGTTATTTTTAACCTGCCTGTAATGATGGCCGGTTCATCGGTGACGCTATAGTACTGGTGGCAGAAGAGTGCATCCTCTTGCGCTGGACCCGTCTGCACCGAACGGTCTTCCTGCATACTCGAACTAAAACGATCGTGACGCTTATATTGGATTTTTTTAGCGTTCATTGTCATTTCCTGTTTTATCCACGGACACAGCGCACCGAGCGCATTAGAAATTACTTTTGGGCCTTGTCTGCTGTGATAATGCGCTATATAGATGTTCTATTAATAATAATAATAAATTATAATAGCTTGCGATGCCAGTGTTATGATGATCTGCTGTGATGCAGACTGGCGGATGATATGGACGTGCACAGTCGCGAGGCACTTGGAGACGTGGAACGTCACGTGTTCAATCCTGTCAATTATTTCCTGATGGCGAAACGATTTACGATCGAATGGCAGCAGACCATTGAGCGGTACTTTGCACCGGCCGCACAAACCACTCAACGTACGACTGATATTATATGCTCTCGTCGCAATAGGCCTAACCAGTTTTATTTTTAAATTTCTTGACGTTTCTGCAACCGCTGTAGTTGCCTTCTTGGGGACTGTTTCTGGTCGCCGCTTAATGTCAAAATTTCTAATCTGTTGTATTTATAAACTATTTGGCTACTGCTTATATTTATGATGATTATTTAGAGTGTATGAATAGGCTATTTACCAGTTGTCAGTACCGCTTTCAGTGAATGGAGGGTTGAGATATTTGGTTGGTTTTTCTAGGAAACTCACCGCGCGATCGGACGTCGGACGCTGGCGGTTGGAAATAAGCGGAACGGTCGGCCTTACCTACCGACAGCTGAACTACTAGTTCTCGTTTTAGTTTTTATAGTATTAGTTGTCTGTATGTGTCTTATGCGCCCTGATTCTTTCTGAGACTTTGGCGCTTTATAAATCATTTACTTACTTACTTACTTACTTACTTATTTCTTTCTTAGTTTTTCTGATTTATCTTTTGAGTAACCGGCAGTTTTTTTATTTGGTTTTAACAACTGTTAGTAGTCTTATTTCGTTTTCTGTTATTTGATTTCCATTTAAAACGTTTTAGTTTCTGTGCTGGATTGCACTGACAGAGCTTGTCGGTTAGTTTTTAAGTGCAAATTCGTGTCAGGAAAAAACAGGACAAGTCGATGAACCAAGGGGTCCTACCAACTTCCACACGTCTATGACTACTTACTGTCTGCCTCAGCGACACCTGGTGGACAGTCGTTCCGAAGAAGGCAGCAGCGGTTGCCGTAACGTCAACAATCTAAGCTTATGTCAAAATAAAATATTGTATTTAGCTGAATTTGTATAATATTAAGTTACATTTTAACATATGAGTTTGAATAAAGATGTGTGTGTTTATTCAGAGAAATTTCTATCGTACATAATGAACGTGTGCGATGTGTAGATTTTCTGGAGACGCTGTCGGCGAGCATATCGAACTATCCGAACTATGACAACTACGTCATGTCAGCCAGTGCGCTGCTACGGCTACAGGACACTTACGCCTTGGAGACAAGTAGCATTGCTACTGGCCGAGTCTCTTCCAGTGCCGCTAGCTCGCTGGCCATGTCCGGTACGTTTCCGGTTAAACGTGTCTGCATGTAGCTCTTCTTGGAGCTACAGAGCGTCACTTGCCATATGGGATCACACAGTGTAATACCCCGGTTACATGATTAAGCAAATATCAAGCGAACATCAAGCAAGCATCGAGCAAACATCGAGCAAACGTCAAGCAAACATCAAACAAATACGAAGCATGCACAAAGCATAGCCTACACGAAGCAATCATCAAGCAAACATCAAGCAAACATCGAGCAAGCATCGAGCAATTAGAGCACACGTCGTACACGTGTATCTGGTACATTTGAAAAAACATTTGCTACATTTGCTTGATAAATGCTTGATGTTTGCTTGATCGTGTAAACGGGGTATTACCGACTACCGTCACGTTAATTGTGCCCGCGTTAACTGCAGCCAAGCATTAAAAAGCAGGCCGGTATATACTCGATTTGACTACACTTCTTCTTTTCCTTCTTCATTTCTGATAATGCAGAAATCCTCAGAGTCCAGTAATGTTGTGGACGGCAGGCGTGCGTGAAGTGCTTGTAACAACCGATAACGTCCAAGTCCATGAAACTGATAAAAGCTGATATAGACGTGCTAAAAGTGTTAATAATAACAGGGCAAATTATTGTTGATAATAACAGGGTATATTATTGACATCTGAGTCACCGTGATGTTTGCCAGTCGAGACTTGAATGCCTCGATGGATGGGGACATGACGACATCAGCTGGCAACGGTTCCAAATCCGAATAGTTGCGAGGAAGAAGCTGAAGTTGAAAACGTCGACGCACCCCGCTGGAACACAAAATTTAACTCAGCGCCCTTTCGTATTCTTCGCGTTAGCATTAGGAAGCCCGTCGAAAGGGGAGAAGGGGAAGGGTTTTTCCACTGCCCCACGACGTTTGGGGGCCCCGCCGTCTCTTAAAAATATGAAATAAACGAGAATGCGCCATTTAAAAAAAAATTAAAAATTTTCTGTCCAGACGGGCTTCGCAAGAATGTTTTCCCACTGTAGTTTTCGAGGTCCGTGGGTGTTAGAGGTCAGATAGAGCGATGCCGGTATAGCAATGAAACCAATGACACCATTCTGTACACCATGACGGCTCTAGCTCTTAGGCCTATTACCTTACAATTTTCAGTCGCTGGCAGCTGTAAGAAAACTGTCCATTGACGGTTTTCGTAGTATATACATTTCAAGTGCAGTGGTAAAAGTATAAATACAGAGGTGGGGGAACGCTAGTTTGCTTCGGGCCCCCGTTTTTGGTTTTTGGCCCATTGCTGCATCTTTTGGGAACGCTTTGGACTAAAAACTAGAGATGGGGGAACTGCGTTTTTCCGCGTCCACCCATAGTTTAACCACTGGGCACGTGTGCGTGTTTCATGTGACAGCGGACGACTGTTTCCAATTGGGTAAGGTAGCGTACGACAACGAAGACTATTACCACGCCATCAAATGGTTCGATCAAGCTTTGCTCATCGACGACATCGAACTCAACAAAACCACGTCACGCTGCGTCATACTCGACTATCTGTCCTTCTCCGTCTTCAAGGTCCGCGCTCTACTACGATTTTTGTTCAACTTAATGCACCATATGACATCACATATGACACCACACAGTGGCTTCTATCTCTATACCTGGTGGGCGCAGCTCGCGCCCATTGAAAAATGGGGGAGAGTTTTGATAAGATTGTAGATTAAAATTTTCCCCTGTTTTTACGTCCCCCTATTTTTTACTGGGCAAACTACACCCTTAACAAAACTGCCCTTTTATTTTTACTTTTTCCTATTTTTAATTTGCGCTCTTACGAAAAAAAGTTCCCCTATTTTTTAATTTCTTTCTTTATTTTTTAATTTGCAACTTTAACAAAATTCCCCCTTAATTTTTACTTTTCCTTATTTTTCACTAAGCAAACTACACCCCTAACAAAACTTTCTCTCTAGAAAAAAAGCCAAAAATGGAGGGGTAAACTTAAGACAGAAATTGGGGGAACATCAGCCCAAATCTGGGGGGAGCTGCGCTCTATTTTGATTTTAGATTTAGGGAAATAGAAGCCACTGGCAGCACAAGCGGAAAAATAAACATAAACCTAATAAACAATACTGCGGACGGTAGATCAAGCAGAATTAACTAACAAGCAAAAAATCTGTATCTCTGTTCGAACTCAACAGATCTATTTTTCAAGACAACTCTAAGTTAGTAGAAATATGCGAAGAAACAATTGAGTATTCTTTACAGTTTCAATAATATTCATCATAAATAAATGCAAAATCAATTAAACTCGGATTTTTATTATTAAGCTGAAAACGAGAATTAGAAAAAAAATCTGTAGGCCTATACGCCTCTGTTTGGTAGAAAATATTTGGCTCTACCCTAAGTAATCGATTAAGCTTAATTCGTCAATTGAAATCTTTAGATAGATATTTAGGCCTAGATCGACATTTTACGTAAATACCTTATTTAAAGTTTCAGATAAATATTTGGACAAATATTCAGATAAACACCTATAAATACATTCAGACATTCGTATCATAATTTTTTACATTCAAATATTCAGATAGATATTCGGACAGATATTCATTATGTTTAGCCTCTTTAGATAAGAGATTGATGCACGTATGTATCTGAATGTGTATGTTCGTTAGTGCGAGTTTTTCTGTATAATATAATTAAAACTACCAACATTCTTGGTAAATGAAAGCTGTAATCTTTGCGGTATATAGCATAGGCCTATTGTAAAATATTAATTTATTTAATTGGTTATTTAAGAAATATTTACCTTGTGTAAAAACGGTGTATTTGTGGCAACTGTAGCAAGGAAATTTGCGCCACGCCTACAACCTTACACTTCACTGGCTTGAATTAGGTGAGCGATTAATGCATTAATTTAAATACTCATTATTTTTTTATTCCCAATACAATCCTATTTTGTACTGATTCGGACTACATTGTCTTTCAAAAAATCGGACCTTTAATTCACTTTTAAACAATTCCAGACAATTCTGATTCAACATCAATAACTTTTTGTACCAAAAATCGTCATAATAATCATTTATTGATAACAGCTGCATTGTTACTTTGTGAAAATGTTGTCCACTGCAGCGGACTGTTCGTGTTTTATCTTATTTTTCCGTTTATTTACGTCCGCCTGTCTCTGTTTTAGCCAACCGTACTTAAGCAACAGTCGAGCTTATGCTACGAGTTGTCGACTGTCTGTCTGGCTGTCCGTCTGTCGTCGTCTTTGTAGTCCGTCACGGATGTATTGTGGCTAAACGATGCGAAAGAATGTTTAGATTGCTATTGATCACTAATAGGAAGACGCATACTGGCTTTCAAATGACATGCAAATCATTGACCTTGGATGACCTTGAAGGGTCATAGCGCACTACGGTATGCCAATCGTGCAGTATTGTGGCTAAACGGTAAGTCGTAGGGAGTCGGCGACCGTACCGTGGAATAGGGCGCTGGCGACTTCCTATAAGTTGTAAATTGTAACCATGTCTTCATATGCAGCGGTTTGGCCGCAGTTATTAATGAAATTTTAAAGTCATAATTGGCCGTATCTCGGAAACGGTGAGAGATAGGGCCATAGTTGCCATTGATCATTAATAGAAAATCGCACACGCTTTTTTAAATAAAATGAAAATCATCCACCTTGGATGACCTTGAATGTCAGTACTGCAACAAAAACAGTATAGGCTGTAGCGCGTTTTTCCCAGCGACAGCTGGGTTTTCTTGTATTGAATGATTGCTTGATTGTTCAATACCGATGGTACAGAGCCTGGTCACGAGAGGGCGCTGAACAACCTGCAATACTACCGAGAGATGATATTGGAAGAAGAGAGCGAGTTACAGCGATCGCGCCAAGTCATCGTTCCCAACCCTCAGCTGAAAAATGAAAGATTCTTGGAGGGCGTTCGCGCGTCGCCGGATTTCAACGTTTACGAACAACTCTGTCGCGGCGAAGAGTTGCCCAGAACGGTGTGTCCGAGCTTTTTGTTAGTTAAAGCTTTTATCATACTTACGTCGTATTTCTAAAAAAACGTGCCATCTTTATTTTCTGATTAATTGCATAAACCTTCGGCCGATATTGATAATCTATGGCACGCAACATTAAGAAGAAACCAGACGTAAAGGACTATAGTTTTGGCCACTTTACCTTATTACTGTCGCTACACTACCTTGTGAAATGCAGCAGTCCCAGTTTGACCATTTACAAAAATGGCTTCATACCGGGTAGCGCATGCATCGGCTCAGAAAATCAATGAAACCACAAAATCACTAAGCATCTGTTGCTTATTTAATATTAATCGTATTCATTCTAAGATCATACGTGGACGAACTAAAATGACGCATCAACAGCGGACGAGTCGTGTTGTTGATTGAACGTGCTGTTGGTGAGTGGCGTCAACGTCCACCGCTTGCGTACGTGCCGGAGGAAGACATTTTGAGCACGCGCTGTAATACAGATGATCTGATGTGACACGTGTGCCTTTTTTTGAAAGATAAAAAACTGTTTGTGTTTGTTGCTATTTAGTTAATCATTTCTGGGCCAACGCAAGACCCGAACTGAGGCCTATTAGGACAGTCGGACAATAGGCCTAATCTTCTGTGGCTTTTATTCCTATACCTGGTAGGCGCAGCTTGCGCTTAGCAAAAATAACCGAAAGTTTTATTAAGGGTGCAGATTAAAACTTCCAGCTTATTTTTTACCAGTTGCGCAGTCTACACCCTTAACAAGACTCCTTCCTATTTTTTGCTGGACAATTAACACTTTTAACAAAACTCGCCCTAGAAAAAAGAAAAGCCCAGAATGGAGGTGGAGAAACTTAAGTTTGAAAGTGAAGGGATCGGAGCTCTAAATTGGGGAAGGAAGTTGCACCCGGTTTCGATTCCAGATTTGATGGTACAGACGCCACTGCTAATCTTACACACATATAAGGGGGCCTATACACGGTGTTTCATTTAAAAAGGCATCTTTTTTTTTCTTTTATAACTCAGTCGGATAATGACCAATTTACATGAAATTTTCACCAGCTGTAAAATAGCCGACAAAATATTAATTCAAAATATTTTAACAAAATATGACCGTTAGTTAAATATTTTTTGATGGTCGTGGTGTGACGCTGACGTTATGATGTGACGTAAGTAGGCCTACAAGCTTGCTTGTTTCAACTGCTGCTGTCATTTACTACACTGCTTCGATGGTGAACTTAATCTGGTTCACTAATGAAAAATGTTCATTGTTTCAGCACTAAGCAACATGGAGACATGAAATCAGGCGTCTCGCGATCTAAAAACTCAACCATTTTGCAAGCTCAGTGTGCTAGTGCACTGTCTTGCTGGAAGGCGTAAAAGTCAGGTTATCCGCACAAGTGTGTGAAAGTAATCGTTTTGGGCGTTTTTTTTGTGGTTGCAGCGGTAAAACTTCAACAGTTTACCATCAGTAAACCAGATAAACTTCACCATGGAAGCAGGCGCTGCTATTCAGCAACTGTCAGCACCAGTTGCGACAAGCAAGTTTGTAATCAAGGCACATTATGACGTCAGCATTACGTCATGGCCAACAAAGAATATTTAACCAACAGCCATAATTTGTCAAAATATTTTGAATTACTATTTCTTCGGCTACATCTGGTAAAAACTTCGTGTAAATTTTTTTCATCATTTGGGTGAATTATGACAGAAACAAAAAGGGTGCCTTTTTAATGAAACACCGTGTATATGTGCGTGTCTACAGATAAGCGCAGCGGAGCGGGATCAGTTGGTCTGTCGCTATCGGCGGCATAAACCGATCTTTTACATTCGACCATTGAAAGAAGAACTGCTGAATGTGGACCCAAAAGTCGCACTATTTCATGACGTCATCACTGACTCGGAGATCGGAAAGATCAAAGAACTTGCCATACCAAGGGTACATTTTGTAGAACATTAAGCTATTAGCCAGTGTAGCAATGACTAGTAACGTTGTTTTAAAAGATTATTAAATGATATTGATTTTCCTGGTAATCAAATTTTTATTATCGTAGTTTGCTTTCAGTTTTTACGCGCGAAAGCAGCTACTGCTTTCAGCGCGTCTTAGCCATCGCAATTCTGTCCATCTGTCCGTCCGTCTGTCCGTCTGTCTGCCACAGTCAAAAACGTTTGCTTTCAGTTTTCATGTAAGCAAACCCGTCTTTAGGGGGGTGGCACCTTGGTACTCTGCCAAGGGCCCCGTGCCCCAAAAAGGCCCCGCGCCACGACGGTGATCGCCGCAACGGACGATGGATCGATCGATCAATCTAACCAATTTTCGTCACCTTTGGCGACCAATCCATTGAAAGATCTAAAAAATGTTAGGGGAAACTAAAATCTAGGGTCCCAAAATTTTTTTCTGCTCGCTTCGTTCGCGAACTTCTAGACCTAAAACAAAGACGATATAGGCGTATATTACCTACAGACTTAGCCCTGTCCTACAGTGCTGTTTGTGATGCAGTGCGTTCACAGGTCTCTGTGTGGTATCGGGGGCCCCACGGGTAAGTAAGTAAGTGGCAAGGGCCCTGCGCTCGCAAAAGACGGCCTCAGGATGATAATATTAGAGGGTACAGAAATACGACGCTGGATATACTGTACGACAGATATCGAAGCTCAGTATTCTTTTTTCTCGTTATTTTTTTCTGGTAAGCCATTTATTTTTTGCTTGTTTATTATTTATTTTCTGTAATCTAATTTATTAACGGTAAAATGAGTTTTAAGCGTTTTCTCGGCTGCTGCTGCTGATAAAGGTGATGATAATAAAAATATTAATATTTTAATGTTAATAATGATAATGTTGCAGCTTCATCGTAGCGGCGTATTCGCTCTGAGAGGCGCAGACAACCCACATTCGCCGGGCTACACTTCTTATCGCACCAGCAAGAGGTTATACATGTTCTATTTTTTCACGTCTATTGTGACTAGTACAGCTAAGTTGCTATCGTGCTGAAATACAATGCAATACAATACGGTATTCGTTTAGGCCACGTTAAACCTTCCGATGCGACTACAGTCTCTATTTCGACAGTGCCTATACCGATAGGCCCCTACGGTTAAGGAGAGTTAGAGTTAGTTGGATTAGTTAGTGATAGGGTAGGAACTTAGGAATAGAGATAAATCGCATTTTTGGCTCAGGCCCGTCGAGAGAACCCGGCGAAACATTTTTGAGCGACCCATCTGGGGAAAATTTTTTTGAACTTTTTATTTTATAATGGCGCATTTTGGTGTACTTTATATTTCTAAGCGACGGTGGGGCCCCAAACGTCGCGGGGCCTAGGGTAACTTACCTTTTCTCTGTTTTTCCCCTCTCGACGACCCTGCTTTGAATACCGCGGACGCATACCATTACGTTATTCTTACAACAACTGACTGCAAACGTAGACTGACCGCTACTAGGAGGTGGCTATTAGAATAGCAACTGTCGGAATAGAAATCTGTACTGCCGACGATAGACAAATAACATTAAATCTGTAAAGGCTTCTCAGTCGTTTTTTGGTGTAACCCGGTTCCAAATGTTGTACTGCTTAACATAATCAAAAACTTTAAACAGAAATTTATTTTTTGACGAATTTATTCTTAGGTGTTTGTCTGAATTGCCCGACTTTCTCCTGACATGTTTCAACTATAGATGTAAAAACGTTTTTTACGTTTATTTTATTTTTTGTCACGTTTTTTACGTTTTTTAACGTTTTTAAATTTTTTTCAACGTTTTTATTTTAAAAAAACATGCATTGAAATGCCTATCAAGAACTTTGAGAAGCATTTCTGAACCACAAAAAAACGAATTAATTCGTCATAGTGATGGTAGTTTAGTTAGTTAGTTCAAATATACTAAATAAAGAGTTGTTTATGTAGTACACGTATATTTAATTAGTCTAATGCTATGGTCTTATGACCACACGGTTAAATTAAAATTAAATAAAGTTCTTTTTGTCTATACTGTACTTTCAGGTATACTGCACCTGCAGCATTAGGCATTAGACAAAAGGTTGAACAAATTATGGCCATTTTTATTTAGTATATTTAAACTAACTAAGTAATCTACCATCACTATGACAAATTAATTCGTTTTCGTGGTTCCAAAAATGCTTCTCAAATTTCTTGATAGACATTTCAATGCATGTTTTTTTGGTGTCGACTCGTAACTTTCCGGTTGCGGTTCGATTCTTACTGGCTACGAGGTGAAGTCCTAGTGTGGCTGATTAAGGCGGTGGGCGGTGGTATGTCAGCTAGCTGCAAACCGCGGGTCCAGTAGTTCGTTAACGCGGACAATGGGCGGCCGCTTACTGCGCTGCGGTATCATTAGCTCATGCCTATCAGCTGCCACTTCCGAGATTGTAAAACACTTCTGAGCAACGGTAAAAAATGCTATAGCAAGTGCTGGCCTTTACCTTTACCTTTTACCTTTTATCTATGGTTTTAACGTGTTTGTTTGGGGGCTGTTAAGCTATGTTTGTAACTGATGTATTGTGGCTGAGCGGTAGGTTGTGATGTAAAACTGTGTCAAGGCTTTTGGCATGCAAATTTTGGGTGATGCAGTGCAATGGAAACATGTTCGAATTTGGGGTTGAATGAAGCAGGTAAGAAAGATGTGCGTTTTTCAAGCGAAAACTGGCCGTATCTAAGAAACGGTGAAAGATAGAATCAAAATTGCTATTACCGTAATCACTAATAAGAAGTCGTATAAGCCTTTTCACATGACATGAAAATCGCTGATCTTAAACGATTTTGAAGGGTCATTACGCGCTTTGCTATGCCAATAGTGCGGTATTGTGGCTAAACGGTAAGTCGTAGGTAGCATTTGCTGGCCTTCCGAAACCAGCGTACGGTCGGCCCTCCTTAGAGACAGCTGGGCTTTTTGCGGTTTATTATTTTCATTAGATGTGTTTGTTATGTGTTACTGTTATTAATGTAAATACAACTAAATAATTATATACTGATGCCGATGCTGATGTGGTTGTATAGCGCGTGGTTGATGGATATAGTGGATCCGCTGATAGCTCGTGTTAGTCGCAGAGCTTCAGGACTTAGCAACCTTACCCTTGACTCTGCCGAAGATTTGCAGGTCCCATTCACTGTGTAGTCTATACACGATAACTACACGGTGTTTCATAAAAAGGAACTTTCTTTCTTTTTTTCACTGTTCACTCAAATGATATTCAATTTGCATGAAATTTTTACCAGGTGTAGCTGAAGAACTTCCGATTCAAAATATTTCGACAAAATATGGAGGTTGGTTAAATATTCTGCGCTGTACGTGATTGTATCGCTGACATCACAATGTGCCGTGAGTACAAACATGGTGAACTTTATCTGGTTCACTAATGAAAAATGTTCATCGTATTAGCACTAAGCAACACGGGGCATGAAATCAGGCGTCTTGCGATAAAAAAAACTCAACCATCTGGCAAGTACTGTGTGCAGGTACACTGTCTTGCTGGCAGGTGTGCAAAAAAGCTATCCCCTGTCCTCCAATAGACAGCATTATCACATTGATGACTGTCTGGAGTACAACAGGAAAGATTATTAGAACTACCATTGTGTTAATTACATATGCACGCGTATAATGGAGTTCTTACAATTTTAGGTTAACCTCATTTTTGTATTTTTGTATTTTTCGTTTCGGTAAAGGTTAAACTTTCTGTTTATTGTAAAGTTAAAACTTACCGTTCCATTATTGTGTTTGTGTGCATTTTGCCTGGAAAGGCCGTCCCCGAAATGACCTATACTGTGTCGGGTGGGACGTTTAACCCTACTCACTCACTCACTCTTTCAAGTAATGCTATCCCCACGAGTATGTGAGATCGTTTTGGGCGTTTTTGTGGCTGCAATAATAAAACTTTAACAGTTTGTCATAAGTAAACCATGTTCAGTTCACCATCGAAGCAGGGCAGCTATTCAGCAACTGTCAGCACCAGTTGCGGCAAGCCCATGTTTGTACTCACAGCACATTATGGCATCAGCATTACATCATTGCCAGCAAAGAATATTTAACAAACCGACATATTTTGTTAAAAGATTTTGAATTAAAATTTATTGACCTACAACTGGTAAAAGTTTCGTGTAAATTGATTATTATTTAAGTGAATTATGAAGGAAAGAAAAAGGGTGTCTTTTTATGAAACACCGTGTATATTAAGATCTCAAGCCTGAGTTGACAGAGAAAAAAAAACTTAGCGCCGATGCTAAAAACAATACTACTTTCGCTCCGCGGGCAGTAAGTATATAAAACTGATGTCACATGCAAAATTTGGACAAACATCAGTTTATAGTCTACACTTGTTAACGACAGCATTCAATGATTAGCACATCGAAAACAGCAAAAACTACAAAAGGCATTTAGCAGCACATTGACTGTGTGTCAATGTACTGCTGAATAATATCACCTTAAGCACATTATTTTGTAGCAAATACGTTGGTGCCACAACGTGTGATGTCTTTCGGATTTCATTTTTTTCTGGAGCCAACTCAGCCTCCTACCTTCCGTGGGATGGGAAATGAGTAGTAGCATACGGGCTACGGGGTAAAGGCCTAACGTGGCTGATTGAAGCGGCGGTATGTCTGCTAGCTGCAAACCACGGGTCCAATTGTTCGCTTAGGCGGGCAATGGATGGCCGCATAGTGCGCTGCGGTATCATTAGCTCATGCCAATCAGCTGCCACTTCCGATATTGTAAAGCGTTTCTGGGCTACTGTAAGAAACGCTATAGCAAATGTTGGATTTTACCTTTTAACGTTTTCGAAGTTGTTTTATTCAATTTTAGCGGTGTCTGATAATTGACTAATGAATTACCTATTACTATAATTACTATTATTACACGAAGTCTATAGCCTATAAACCTAACATCTATTTCTACGTGTTGTGTTAGGTGCTAAACTACGGCATCGGTGGTCATTACGAGCCACATTATGACTTCGCCAGGGTTAGTTGCATGTCACGTTTGATTTACATCAAACTGATATATACAGAGTGCAGCAATATAATGACTAATCTGCAATAACTTTAATATCATTAAAAGGTTTCCATAGTATTTCGCGAAATTTTCAGGAATAATTAAGGAAAAAGTTGCTTATAAAAGAACAAGTTTTATGCAGTACTATGAAAGGTTGCTATTCGTTTATTTATTGGTCTTGGTTGTCACTTATTATTCAGCTGTTATATAGCAGGCCGCATTACTTTCCTTGACCGTCCGTCTGTCCGTTTGTCTGTATGTCCTTCTCGTACGGGCTGATTCCAAAAGGAAAAGGTACAAAAATCAAAATTGGTGCAAACATCCCCCGGTGCAGAAGTAATTGGTGCGTGAATTTTTCGCTCAAAGGGTCAAAGTTTAAGGAGCACCCGCATAATGTGTCGGCACAAGGCCGACGACTCAATGTCGTGCAGCGTAACAAAGTCTGCAGATATTGAATTTAAACATTGGCGTCCGGGCATAATTAAGACTTCCGAGGCCTTGGGGCTAAGGATGACTCAAATATGCAAGTCACTATTAATCAGTGGGGTGTGAGGTATGGAGAAGGGGTGTCCACTCCTCGAAGGTTTTTCTTGTCGCGAAATGCGTATTTTATTGCATCGTCGGGTTCTTCTAAGTGCTACATTGCTTCTGCACTAAAACACGCTTGTTGATCTGTTCAGCAAAAAAAGACATATTTTACCGATAAACAAACGGATAACTTCAACGAAGTAAAACAAATTAGTGATTTTTTACTAATCTTGGTGGTCTTATCTAAGCAGTGGACCTGGGCCTACAGCCCCGTCCGCCCCATCGTTAATAATTCCTCTGTTTGGCGTATATTCATTGGCGCATATTCCCTATTCGAATAATTGCCGTATGTCGGTATAGTTTAGCTCAAGTGCGTGTCGTTTGTATACTGTAGAAAGACGAAGAGACTTCGTTCGGTGAATATCAAGGCAACCGAGTCGCCACAGTCATCTACTACGTACGATAATGCTTGTCGACTTTTAAAACTAACCTAACCTACCAATAAAATTACAGCAAGAGCAGTACCGGTAAAGCAAAAGCTTATGAAAGCAAGCATTATATAGCCCAGGCTTATTCTTTGTAACTACCAAAGCTAACAGAGAAAATGTTAATTTATTATTACAGCGACAATGAAGTGACAGTTTAATGTGTTGATTTGTACACAGCTGCAGTTTTCATGCAAAACTTTTAACGTGTAAAACATCTGGAAAAAGTTTTTTTTTGCACGGCAAGGGCCTTTGCGCAAAAAAGCGCAGCACCGAAGCTCCAAAAGATATTTTGTGTCTGTTGTGCACCTATCTTTACAGATGACAATTTGTTTGCATATTTCAGCGTAATGTTTTGTGCATTTGTGTGCTTATGTATTTGTTTGACTGTCTATTCGTCTATACAGGGTGCGTCAAAAAAGTAGCCCCCTAAAGTTTTTCGCTGTTTTCTAGGCAACCGTATTGAATTTTAATTTAAAATTTTACACCTTTATTTACTAAAGATCTTTTACATCTAACTGCCAAGCAAAATGTGACTGTTGAAAAAACGACGAAGTTATACACTTTTTAACATGACCGCCTACCGATTTTTCAGCATTAAAAATGTTCAAGCTACAACAACACATAACATCGTTAAAACAACACAGTTAATTTATGATTAGACGCCAGAATTTTATTGTCACTGTGAATGTTTGAAGTGTCCACAGTTCCAATCTCCAGCACAAGCCTTCAGTCACTTAATTTGAGAAGTCTTTCACAGTCTTGTCGATCGGTCCTTGTGGCACGTTGCCCCAGATAACCTGAAGCGCTTCCTTGATTTCGGCGATTGTTTTCGACTTTGTTTTAAGTTTGCAGTAAGCCTCCAACATTGCACCCCACACGCGATAGTCCATTAAGTTCATATTCGGCGAATTTGGAGGCCACTGGTATTTGGTAATGAAATCTGGACAGTTGGCTCGCAGCCCGTTCCGCGCGCTGCGCGCTGTGTGCTGTCGCGCCGTCCTGTTGGAAGATGAACCCGGTAGGCAGCCGGCGATTGCTTTAAAAAACGATAATTAAGTAGTAATTTATAAACAAAATAAATTACTGTTTATCAAAACGTCACTGTGATGTCATCGGCAGTAACGTGGTAACCGGTTTTTGAAAATTAAATAGCATTTTAGTTTGAACATTTTTTGATGCTGAAAAATCGGTAGGCGATCATGTTAAGAAGTTAATAACTTCGTCGTTTTTCAACAGAATCACACTTTACTCAGCAATTTAATGTAGACGGTTTCAGTAAATAAAGCTGCAAAATTTTAAGTTAAAATCCGTAAAAATTGCCGAGAAAACAGCAAAAAACATTAGGGGGCTACTTTTTTGCCGCACCCTGTATATATTTGTGTGTTTGTTCGTACGTAGCTAAATGACGTAGACGCCGGTGGTGGAACCGTATTTAATCTGCTCAATATAGGCCAGGCACCTCTCAAGGTATTTATTCATAACCTTTGTCTTAATATATTAGAAATCTTTGTTTACCGAAAAGACTAGCAGCAATAGACACCGCTATGACCGATGTGTAAGTAAGTAAGTAAGTAAGTAAGTAAAACGTGAATTTATATAGCGCACAACGCCTGAAAAGTTTATTTGGACTTATAAGGCTTACAGGACGGCACCGATGTCTGTTTTCTTGGCCCTTAACCAGACACCTGTTTACACTGCAAACCACAGGACTAGTGCATCACGCTGTGTGCCTGTTTTACGTCCAAGCTTTCACTGACACGCATTAACCCTATATAGTGCAATAACGTACAGCGAAGCAGTGGAGAACAGACAAAAACACGAGAATAGAAACATGTTAACCCATGCGCATATGAAAAAATAGTTTTTTTTACAAAATATGTGCATATTTTAGGCTTATATTATGTTAAGTTATATTACAGTCATGCTGTATTATGCTGTAGTATATTTATGAATTTGGAATAGAACAGCAAACGTCGTAATTTAGTCATTTTTAAAGTTTGTTTTGACTAAACGGTGCTCTGTAAATAAAATTTACTTTAAAAATTAGTAAAAAATGTTTCATTTGTAAATTGTACAAAATGTAGTAAACTGAATCTCTGACATTTTGCAAAAATTTGCAAATGAAACATTTTCTCATTATTTTTTATTAAAACTTATTCACAGAGCACATTGTAGTCAGAATAACTGAAAAAAATAACTAAACTATGATGTTTGGCGTTGTTTTCCGAATTTGCATTTTATGCACCGCCCCGTATATTATTATAATGATAAGTGTAATTTATTCTGTGTGCAGGGAAGCTGTTTATTGTGGTATAACCTGATGCGAAGCGGAGAGGGTGATTTTCGCACGCGCCACGCTGGGTGTCCTGTTCTTGTCGGCACCAAATGGGGTAAGTAGATCTTCGCTCAATTTTTGGTCGCTTGGTGGTGTATTGGTAGAGTGTTAGACTTATGATCATGAGGTCGTGGGTTCGATTCTCGGTCGGGTCGTTGTCTAGTGATGGGTGACTGCCTACAAACAGGTAAATCATGTCGGTGTATCACGAACACCAAGGTTAGCTCAGTCTTTCGTCCCTTCGGGGTATGTAAATCGAGTACAGTGGTCTGTCTGGCTGGGGTTAAAGTAAGGCGCGTTCACCTGTGTCGGATGGCTAATGACACTGTCTGATCCCATATGGCAGGTGACGCTCCGTCGCTCTATGATGGATTTCGTATTGAGAGCTATGCATCATTTCACATTTACCATGTCTGACGATACTTTGGCAAGTACTGGTTTATTTAAAAATGACGTAATCGAAGTTACGGTGCTATGAAATCTGTACAAAATTTTCCATTGCACCTCAAACGTGTAGGCACACTACCTTGTAAAACTACAACGTTAAGTTATGTCACCCACTGAGCATTTTTAAGATTGATTACTGATAACGCTCTGTGTTTTGTACACTGGGTTTCAAGAAAGCAAGCCACTAATATTTTTTGAATAGCTCAGTAAAAATATGGCCGATTTTAATAATTTTTGGCATGCAGCATCAGCTAGAAAGAAACTTCACGCAAACCGCTACAGTTTTGCCTACCTCACCTCAATACTGTCACTACACTACCTTGTAAAATGCAGCAATTGCACTTGCCCGTTTACAACAATGAATGCATACTGGGTAACACTCGTCATGTATGTTGGGCAAAATTATAGCTGTTTTCGCCAAGTTTTTTCGAGATGTTGCCTGCCAAAATTTATTAAAATCGGCCAATGTTTCACGGAGATATCAAAAAAAAGATAAATGTGGTTCCCTTTTTTGGAACACAGTGTAGATTTTCTTACTTGCTGTTTGTGTGTGCAGTTGCCAACAAGTGGTTTCACACGGGAGGACAAGAGTTCGCGCGCCGCTGCAGCGTGGACCCCCAGCAGTGATGAATGAACGACGGACTGGAATTCCCCACTCGGCGCCATTCACAAAATACACCCCCACTATCTTCTATTACGCTGCTTTTTACATGCCCGCAGATCACGTTGCTGAGTAGTTTTATTCGGTGGCCGTTCTAATAGGCAGCGTTACGGGTAATACGGGCCTTGTTTGTCTGACTATTCAACGCACACCGGCTTGTATATCAATAAGAAAACTCAGCTGTCGCTAGGAAAAACGCGCTATGGCCTATGCAGTTTCTGTTGCAGTACTGACCATTAAGATCATCCAAGGTGGATGATTTTTATGTCGTTTGATAGCCAATAATGCAATTTACTATCAGTGATCGAAAGCAACCTAGGCCCCATCTATCACCGTTTAGCCACAATACATCCGTGACGTACGAACGACAGAGAGACGGACGGACGACAACCCACGGCATAGCTGTAGCGCTCAAAAACTAAACATCTCGGCAAAGCCTAAACGCTTCCAAAGAGTAGGGTGACGGGTGTACTAATTTGCAGTTCGAAAATTCAAATGTTACGGTTGGTGTTAGGGTTGTGCAGATTTAAGCGGACCGCCGCATCATATGTCGGCACTGGGCCGACGTATTTTTCTAGTTGTTGGCCGACCGTTAAGACTGAGCCTTGGGTACGATGTGTCATCTGTCTGTCGTCTGTCGTTTGTTTGTAACGCATATACTGTGGCTAAACGGTACGTCTTACTGGCAAACTGTTTGAACAATCAAATAGGGTTGCCCGACGGCCGATACCCTGTGTTACGGACATTTGCAATAGTACTGCCCAGTGCCCTATCTATAGGCCTAATGGTTCTATTGCCGACCTTCTTTTCCCGCCAAAATGGTACTGATATAACCCCTCATTTACATTTGCTGATCTTTGGACACCGGCCTTTGCTCGGCCTTTTCTGGCGACAGCTAGACCTAAACTTCTTGTTTTTGTCAGAATTGATACACAAACAGCTGCAAAATAGTTGCAATACAATAATTATGATTGTAACGATTGAAACGGATTTTGTATAGACACTTCGTTGTAGTCGATTTAGTTTGTACATATTCGTGTTGAATGTTTAGAATGATATGCCTACACTAACAGGGTTTGCGCGTCGTTAGACGGTAGAAGCAGGCTGAACACTGTTGGCAAACTACAGCGATAGTCGCCGCGTTAGAAGTTTTAGCGCTAAAGCCTTCGAAACTCTTTATCATATTGAATAATTACGTGCTATTTAATCTTTCATAGTGTAGCCCTGCATAAATCTAAAACTCATCAGGCGATCGTGAACAGCTTGTTTAGTTGTTATTATTGTAAACATGTTGCATATGTTGATTTTTCTAGGCCTATTAACGTTGTTTGGTATTTGTTGCATTAATAAGCTAGGCTACATAAAATCGTGACATTACAACCTTTATTTACTGATTGATTTAAATACGATTGGACAACCCCCTGCTGCCGAAGTCGTCTATAATCAGTACCGGTAAATAAAGTTTGTAATTGAATTAATTTTTAATATTGGCTTCTTAGCTACAATGTTTTTGTTGTTGCATTGTTTTATTTGTTTATAGCGGTGAAGATTATTTTTCGTGTTTTTTGTAGTTTGTGTACTAAACACATACGGTGTCACAAAAAAATTAAATTTGTGTTTACTTATTATTTTGTCAAGAATGTGACATAGAGGACATAATAAAAAGTTCCTTTTGCTTCTTAAAATTTGTGCATCGTTTTTTTACAATAAAACCTTAATAACCTAAAATTTTTGAAAAAGTTTTTAAAACTCTCAAAACCAAAAACAAGAAGCCCAGCTGTCGCTAAGATAGCCGATTGTCCTCGTTGTCAGTGACTTTTGACGTCATCCAAGGTCGATGATTTTTATATCATTTGAAAGCCAATATGCTACTTTTTATTAGTGATTAATAATAACCTTGGCCGTATATCTCACCGTTTCCTAGATATAGCCAGTTCTCCTTTGAATTTTTTACCCCCTCCATTTAACCTCCGATTTGAAAATGTTGTCCTTGCATGTAGATCGTTAAAATTTTGCATACCCGATTTTACGACACATGGCTAATTATCTGTGTAATAAATTTTCATCGAATACCTACCCTTTAGCCAGGGTACATCCGTTACGGAGGAAAAACGGACGGACAACAACCATGCGAATAGCTCGACCGTTATTTGAGTACGGTCGGCTAAAAACAAAAAAAAACTTAAACACTTTCTAAAAACGTAGAAGTTGTTGTGCAGTCCGGGCTTTATCAACATGTGCACAATAACTAAGGTAAGCAAGCGAACTACAGCGGGTGGCCAAAAGTGTGTCATAATGCGATGACGATGCCAGAAAGTCGTGAAGCGCACCGCAAGGAAAATAAGTAAAATGTTAAACTTGAGCGCATCTCTAGCTGATTTATATCTATGGTCATGTAGTTTGTATTTGCAAGTAGATATTACGTAAGTGCTATTCTCTCCGTGTAATAATAGTCAGGACACGTTTTCAGAAAAAACGCCTTTAACAAGGCTTTTAAACAAAATGACGGTCAATGTTTTTTTTTATTTTTAAACATTGTTTATTTTATAAAAAAAAACATTTATAATTTAAAATTTAAAATAGCTTAGGTGCAAAAATTTCAAACATTACAAAAAACTACAAGCAAGATAAAAAAAATTCACAAACAGAGTGCACTAGATCTGTCTGAAAGAAAATGCGTCTTATCGATTGCAATGAAAACTTGTGTAACGTGCACCGCGTCGCGTTATAATTTTTGCCGATCTTTATTATCTTTAATTATCTCCGTCAAGTGTGAACGTAGTGAACATTGGAGGAGATTAAGAGATTGGTCGTTCTGTCCGTCGTTCCGTCGTTCCTCATAATAGCAATGACGTCATTGCACCAACAGCGCAAGCAGCAACACCGGCTATTACATTTCCCTCCCTCTGCTGCGAAGTGGCTCTTCCTTCTCCCTCCCATTTCCTTGTGTTTAAATCACTTCACTTGGCGCGAGTTGGCGGAGATATGCATTCCTTCGAGCGCTTTCTAGTTTATTTTGTATTTTTCCAAACGAAGCCTAATGCAACAAGCTGTGCAACAAATCAAATGTCTACAGCAAGTTCACACGACAAGTTGTACGGCACACGTCGACAGCATTGAGTCAAAATCGTGAAGTTTAGTTGTCATATAAGCCTGACGGTGAATCGCAGACGCCTGGTGGCCTCCGTGTTATTAGCCATGCAATGGTAGACACCGGCCCTTAAGCTCGGCACCTCCTCCGACACCGAAATACTACGACAACGTCTACAACAACAACAACAACAACAGCTACTACTACTACATATACTAGTACTACTCATACATCTACTACGACCATTGTGATATGTCTGCATGCTGCATCAAGGCCGTATTTAATATCAGAGTTGGCTTTCAGAGTTCTCAGTCGGTCAACGAAATTTGCACAACTACAGCAACAACTGCAACTACTACTACTAATGATACTGAGAGTAGGCACTTCCTCCGACACGGGCCAGCTGTCTGACTGGTCTCCTGGCTCTCCAACTCCGGGAAACGTGTACGCCACCACGGTTACACCGCCCGACGTTGTAGTAATAGTAGTAGTAGTAGTTGTTGTTGTCGTTGTAGTTGTTGTCACGGAAAACGTGTACGCTGCCACGGCCACCCCGCCTGACGCCACGTCGACATACCGTTCCACCCCAACCCCTGCCCGTGTGACTGCCTGCCCGCCATGACGCCCAGGGGCCCCCAGCTCGTGTACAGGTTGCTGCGGGGTGTTGGTGTTGCCACCTGGGGTAGTTCCGTGGTAGATTACTACGTCGGGACGTGGGTCTGCCAAAGATCGACATTCGATGCACGTTGCCTGACCTTCCCTCACCACTAACGTGTTACTTTGTCTGCAGACAACGTAACACAAATAAAAAAAGTCAGAAAAAAATCTAAAAACGTAACCTAACGTAACCTAACACGAGTTTTTAAATTTAATACATTGTTAGAAATAATTTTTATTAAAGAAGGAAAACGTTTATAAACGCTTATTTAGTTCTGCAGTGTGCACGGTACAATAAACTTATAAATTTTCACTCAAGCCGACCGTTCAGTTTTTAGTTGTAAAAATAAAACTGTTTTAAATAAAACTCAAATGCAAAAATAAGAAGCAAGTATTAATCGAGATGTAGAAAATCGAACAGAAATCAATAACAGATCAAACTAACTAAAAGTAGGCCTAAAGACCACTGAGTATATAGTAGCCTACAGCGAAAGAAAGTACATGGAGCGAAAACTACAGCAGACCTGTTGTATCTGTTCTGGTGACAAAACTTCATTTCAATCTGCGGCACGTTTGACCGGCTCTCGAACTAGGAGTAGTTGTAGTTGTAGTAGTAGTAGTAGTTGTTGTTGTTGTTGTAGTTGTTGTTGTTGCAGTAGTTGTAGTAGTATTCCGACGTCAATCTGCGGCACGTGCGGCAGTGGCGACTTGCGACCCTCTACACCTACCGTAGATATGGCGAACAACCGGTCAAACTGTCGCCTGCAACTACTACAAATACTACTACAACTATCACAACAACAACGACTACTGGTACTGCTATATGTGGTCAGCATTGACAACGTTTGTTTTACCGCTAGCCTGTTTTTATTATGTACTATTCTCAATAATTGTGTGCTACTGTGGCGTTTTATGTAAATATTTTTCTTTTTTCTTGTTTTACTATTACTGCTGCTGTTACTACTACTACTACTACTACTACCACTACAGCCGGTCATGCTGTCGCTCGACAACGCATTGATAGTGCCCAGAGAACCCGGATGACGCGTTTCGCGCCGAGACGCCCACGTGATACAGCACGTGACCCGATGACGTCATCTGACGACGGCCGACCAATAGCGTGTCGCCCTGCTCCTCCGTCAGATTCTTATCACAATCAAGGTCATTTAAGGTCAATGTCGGCAAGTTTAGTTTCAAATAAATAACGAGCGAAAATGTCGTGTTGGTGACGACATTATATGCTGCCATCTGATCTAGTCATATGCACTCGACCACAGCGTATAGTGGACAAATGTAATCGCTACGATGACCTTTGACTTTTTAAACTAAAAACTGACACAGCGGTTGTTACTCCTATAATCTCAGGTGACGTTTACATTAATGTTTTGATTTTTTCCGTGGTTTTTAGTTTTCGATCTAAAAGTCGATACTGGACGGACGGACGGACGGACGAACAAAAACGAAGAAGACCAGTAATGTTGCCTATTATAAAAAATTCACAAAACATGTAAAAAATATTTGTCATGATTGATACGCGTAAGCTTTTCACTTAAAATCAAGACAGTTATTAACTTATTACCATAGTTCTCGAAGTATGTACTCCTAATTAAAAGTAATTAATTGTGTCTAGTTTACTTAAAATCAACCCAGTTTTTAGTTACTTATTTATTTTTTACGCAACTATTTTTACTAAATCGCGGCGCATTGTGGCTAACTGCTGAACTGCGCCTGCTAAGCCATCTTATTTACTCACTTACTTGCTTGCTTACTTATTAGTATATAGATACTTATCACCACTAATAAACGTCAAAAGGTAAAGAAGGTCCAGTACTTGCCATAGCATTTCTTACATGAGAAGGACTCGTGGCCAGAAGCGCTTTGACAATCTCGGAAGTGGCAGCTAATTAGCATGAACTAATGATACCGCAGCGCACTATGCGGCCATCCGTTGTCCACGATAGCTTATAAGTCCTGCGGTGCAGCATTCAGCCACACTAGGCTCGTAGTCCGTAAGCTACTACACATTTTTCATTTCGCTGACGGTAGGAGACTGAGTCGACCTGTTAAAAACTTGATGATAAACAGTATACAGTGTGGCCCAGGTAGTGTGGTTGCATAATTAAGTTGCGGTGGGTATGCTGTATACTGTTTAATTCGCAATCATATCATTAATTTTTTTATTAAATCGGCCAACTGCTTGCGGAAAAATTGCATTAATGTCTGATGGAGTTATTTTTGGGCCACCCTGTATAACGAAGAATTATGATAGATATTAAACGACCTGCGTGTCGCGGTGGATGTTAACGATCTTACTGAAGTCCATGCTGGTAGTAGGCTTTAGGTCCAACAGAAATTCATTAGGTCAAACAGCCATTAGATGTAGGGTACCAATGGTTTTACGTACCAATCGTTTCATGCTTTCACATAGTGTAACTACAAAAGTCCATGCTGGTGGGTGCATCAATCGGCGGCGTCGCTCGAGACAGTATCAGCTCGTTGCTGAATCCAGTCTGTTAATTACTACAACAACGACAACTACAGCAACAACTAGGCTACTACAAATACTACTACACTATTGCTAAATGCAGTCTGTTCTGGCTTCATCATCGCAGCACATTCGATCGTCAACCTACCTCCACCTGGACTACACGTGTTACTACTAGTAAATAAGAGTTTATGTTATACTGCTGTAATAGTAACAGTTGTCGTAGTATTTGTACAATGCGATAGTAGTAGTATCCGCGGGACTTCCATCTGGACTATACCTGATATTAGGAGGCGGCACACGCAACCAGACGGCACTGTCAATGTCATCAAGGTGGACACCGCGCTGCTGAGGATGCACCTGCAATAAGATTAATTGCATTTTCACAGCGACAACAACTATTATCAGTGGCGTCCGGGTTGAAAAATAGGCGAGATATGAAATCGCAATTCTCCGACACACGACAGCCGCAAATTAATTTCCGACAGAAAACATCGCACGTGCACAAAATTCTTGCTTTGCCCTTAAATTTTCCAAACAAATTTGTTTCCCGTAAGATCACGGGCAGTTACAACAATGTAGACACGCCGATGAAAGATAGGATGAAGAAATATAGGTTACGGAACAAATACGCGAAACAATACCGAATTTGAAGATGAAAACTTTGAAAATGAAGGTTTTCAGAACTTTAGCACCAAATTCGGCATTTTAAAACAACTTTATCCCACAGTAAAAACATTATTTCCGAAACCTTTCCGACAGCCCAAAAAGTACGGGGCACGGCAATTGCGCACATTTTGCCACGACGCTACGGACTACTAGGCCTATTAGACCTTCTATTACTAACGTTTGTTCGTAGCTGGTATTGTACGGTGCCGTCTACTGTAGTCAAGATTGTCTTAAACATCAGCATCGAGGAGGTCGGCCTATCTTATCGGATAGTAGTAGTAGTAGTAGTAGTAGTAGTAGTAGTTGTTGTTGTTGTTGTATGGACCTAGTAATAGTAAATACGTGGAGAGAGGTCGGCCTATCGGTCTGATGACGGCGACGTAGAACAGTGAGTGCGTTGGCTGTCAATTAGTCAGCCAATAAATAAATAAATTAATTAATTAATTAATTAATCAGTTAATCAATTACTTAAACAGTTGATCGATCAATGTAGAACAGTGAGTGTGTTTGCTGTGACGCTGCCCGATGACAACTGAGACACCTCGTAACCTACGTCACCTACACACATCAGATCGGTCATATTAATACTGTTGCTACACTACCTTGTGAAATTCAGAAGTCGCATTTTGGCCGTTTACATCAATGCACTCAGACTCGCTCGCACATGCAAATGAATAGCGACAAACACGACTGCCAGAGCTGACAGGATCAAGACAAATAAAAAATATAAAGGCAAACTAAGAAACAAATAGACAGAAAGACTTCACGTCGTACACAACAAACCGTTCACACGGAAAGACTATAATTTTTATTATATGGATCGACAATATCGAAAATCGGAAATCACGCGTTGTCAAAAAGTTGGTAAACTTTTGTCCACTAACAAAAAATTATAGGCGCGCACGTTGACCCACCCAATATCAATACTAAACGTGCTGTGAAAACTAATAGAATTATTGCGCTCGCGCCACGTGACGTTGCTACGAAAAAAATGTTAACCATTTAAATGTTCCCCTAATCGGATTTACGGCGCCGGGCGGCCTCACGTTGGGCTCTGACCCATCTTTCTAATTTATGACGGGCTACAGCTATGCCGTAGCCTGTAGGCGTCTACAACACAATTTGTTGTCTGTCGTCTGTCTGTCCGCCAGTAACAAATGTATTGTGGTTAAACGGTAAGTCGTAGGGGAAAAATATACGCGTAATTAGCGCTGTGTACTAAACCTAGGCATGCAAAATTTCAGCGATCTAACGCAAGGGAAACATTTTAATATTTGAAGTGAAATGTGGGGAGGTTAGGATTTAGAAACACTTGCCATTTTCAATAAAAAAAACTGGTCACGTTTCGAAAACGGTGATAGATATGGCCAGGGTTACTATTAATCATTAATAAATATGGGCATACGCTTTTTTAAATAAAAATCATCAACCTTGGATAAACATAAAGGTCAGTACTGCAACAGGAACAGTATAAGCTGTAGCACGTCTTCCCCACCGACAGCTAGGCTTTCTTGTTTTATTTTCTTGGGCACGATATGAAAACAGCTTTGAGCGGATGGCCGCGCAATATGTCAGCAATGAAACAACGTATTTTTGCCAGTTTCCGATAGGCATCTGTATGACGACTGCACCTGCGACGGAAATCATTTCTCTCGCATTCTCACTGGTCGAGTCGACGATAAGTAGTAGTAGTAGTAGTTGTTGTTGTTGTTGTAGTTGTAGTCTAGCATCATCATTGGTCGAGTCGACCCTCATCCATCGCACGTTGACTGGCTGTGAAGCCTGGAACACTACGGTGATGCTCAATGCGGCCGCGGTGCAGCCAGCAGACATATCACACATTGCTACTAGTGGTGTTGCAGTGGTATTGTACTCAATGCGGCTGCTGCTGTTGCTGGCGTGCCTGTGAAACGCCGCACCTGGCGCTTTAGCATCTTCATCAGTGGAACGTCCAGCCGCTGAAGCCGAGCGTCCCAGTAGGCCTATGCACGACCGACCACAGACAGACGGACAAACGGACATCCGGGCCGAGCGGCCGTCAGTGCTCAAATATTCATGACTTGGCCGCACAGACACAGAGACAGACACATAGAAAGACATATGGACACACAGACAGTGGGTGGCAGGACAGATGGCATATTGCAGACTCAACGTTTTTGCACGAACCGCGCAATTTGCTAAACTTTTAAACCGAATCTTTCGTTCATCGTCAACGGTAAATCGACAGTTAGTGGAAATAAAAATGAAAAAATGTACAATAATATGAAAGCTATAAATGAAACATCAGCTGTGTCGCGGGATAAAATAAAAAAAATTAAACTAACGCTCACGAGACGCGCGAAAGTCTATAGCAGTTCCTATTCGCAAACTGTCAGTCTATCTCCAAACATTTCGTCGCAGTTCATTCTTGGAGTGTGCGCTGCAGCCAATGATCGCAAAAATAAAAAACCCTTATTTTGGAAGTTCAGGGTTTTTCAAAGTCGTCGATGATTGTTGATACGACCAAGAACCTCGTCACTAGTGTGTGTTGTGATAGGCAGCACGCCCATGCCTATCTGCAACCGTTTTCACGAAAGACTGGCCAACAATGGTAAAATAACGACTTTTACAGGGTTACCGCTTTTTGATGCCCTTGTGCGGAGGTTTCCTTGAACCTAGAAAATCAAGGCTTAGATCATCGAAATCTACGTTTAATGATAAAACATGCATGGGCAGCTTTTCCATGTCTATCTTAATTGATTTCGGCGCTATTCGCTCTTGAAATGTGTCTTTCAGCCGGAAATCGCCAAAAAATCCATAAAACCTCTATTTTAGAGTTTTAGGTCATCCAAGGTCATTGAATTCGAAATCGAAAGCCAGTGTACGATTTTCTATTAGTTATTAACAGTAACCTAGGCCCTATCTCGCACTGTTATTCAGATACAGCGACTTATTGGAAATACCTCCTCTCATTTAGCGCCCTCGTTCGGGGTGACCCTTTTCGAATTTGTGGAAAAGCTTTACTGTTCCTGAAACTAGAGTCTTCCCGGCAGACGACGGTGAAAATTTGGTGATCCTAGCTTGCACCGTTTTTACTGGTCCACCCGTGTGACAGACAGACAGACGGACAGACAGACAGAATTGCGATGACTAAGACGCGCAAAAGCAGTAGTTGCTTTCGCGCGTGAAAACGAGAGCGGGTCAGGCACGAAATTACAATTTTTCGACAAATGCTGCAATCACAGCGCGCTATAGCGCAGCACTATATTAACTGCCGAAAAGCCACGTCAATGGAGAATGGCAAAATATGACTCCTTCACCGATCCACAAAAAAAATTGAAGCAGGTGATTATGTCCGCGAGACTACTCCAGTGCCAAATTTCATGCGAATCCGTCCATTGGGGGCTAGTGGGCAAACGGGTAAAATATAACGAAAATATTTCTCGTTTACGGTTAACTTTTTTGATGACAGGCCTACTGGTCAGACCGGTCAGCGGATTTTCACGCGCGATTGCTCAAACGACGCGGCCTCACGCAGGGGTCAAACCGTTCGGTGTTTGAGCTTTCGAGGTAAATTTTAACCACTGGAAAAAAATCTCTAAGTCCAATATCGAGCCCAAAACTGGACTTCAAAACTGACGAACTAGAAATTTTACAGCCAGTTTTCTTCTATAAAATGGCAAATTTGACTTATTTGCAATTTTGAAAACTGCAGCTGGCAACTCTTCCGATACACTAGCGGAATTTATTGGTTAATTGCAGTTACATTAAAAGTGGCTCTTCACCAACGGATCAATGTGCTCTGCAGTGTAGACCTTTTACTCTGGGGGACGTCGTCGCTAATTGAACTTGTACCAACGTAACTTGGACGCACAGCGAATCCGCAATAATTTGATCAGTACCGTCGCATCAGAAAACACTCTAACCCGGGAAATGGCTTTCTCCCATGCTGCACACCGGGCCCGTCGAAGGGGGGGAAGCGAAAGTTTTCCCCGGGCCTCGCCACGTTTGGGGGCCTCGACACCGCTCAAAAATATAAATTACACCGGAACGCGCCATCTTAAACAAGAAACCCAGCTGTCGCTAAGATAGCCGATCGTACTGGTTGTCAGTGGTTTTCAGGGTCATCCAAAGTCGATGATTTTTATGTCATTTGAAAGGGCGTACATGTACTGTGATGCCACTTCCTATTAGTGATCAATAGCAGTCTAGGCTCTATTTCGCACCGTTTCCGAGGTATAGCTAGTTTTCCGTTGAAAAACGCACATTATTCCTACCATTTCCATTCAACCCCAATTTAAACATGTTCCTCTTGCACCAGTTGGCTAAAATTTTGCACGCTCAGCTTTTACACGCATGGCTAAAATAATATTTTTGTAAAAGTTTTCCCCTATACGACCTAAAGCTCGGCCACAATACATCCGTGACAGACGGACAGACGGACAAAGAGACGACGACAACCATGCCAACAACTGGACCGTTACTTAAATACGGTGGCCTAAAACATTTTACCCTAGCAAAATGGCTGTCGGGTGGCAAGTAGCACTGTGTGATCCCATATGGCAGCTGACGATCCGCAGCTCTGCGCTGAGTTTCCCATAATACGTGACCTTTGACCTTTAATCTATTATAGTTACCTGGCTGTCTTCAATGTGAAGCGGTTCGTTGACTCTGCCGTAGACGTCATAGGCTGATGAACAGTGTAGAATATGAGCGATCAGTGTGACAATCAGAGGCAATGCGCTGACGATTAACGACCTTAACATTGTTCCAAATGACCTTGGCCTTGACCTTGACCATGAACGTAAACTCAACCTCAACGTACGTAGTTTCTGCGCTGTAGAAGTACAACATTCGACATGAGTTAAGGTGCGTAGAGAGCAACAGAAATAAAATTAAATGAAAGCCAAAGTTTGGAATTTGTTAAAACATGACTCAGCAGAGAACGGGGTTAGTTGAGACACGGATAGAATAAGACACCGCCGCCGTCAAAAATATTTTTGTGTTCTGTCTATAGTTTATGAGTTTCTGTCTACAAAATATAATGAATAATCAAGATAATAATCGCAATAGGTCTATATCAGTGGAGATGTTTTAGTTTTTTTACAAATGTTTGTTTTGGAGGCTCAAAATTTAATTTTAGATAACCGTTTAACTCTGTCTTCTAAAATAATAGTCGCTGTCACCTTTAACAACGAGTTATATTTTGAGAGATCGATATACACGGCATTCAAAAGCGTAAGCGCGATCAATTTATGAGCGACAGTTTACAAGTGCTGTACGGGTCGCGAAGTTGGATCACTCTTGTCGGGGCTGGTTGAGACACTTTCAGTCCAAAGAGCATGCCACGGCAGCACTAATTAGCTTATTTCACCGAACACTTTGGCACCTGACTCTTCGAATTTATTTGAACTAATTTTCACACTGATTGTCGTAAGTCCTCATATGAATACTCGACTTATGAAGCTTCAATTTCAACATATTTTGGATGTCTCAACCACGGCAGCCGTTGTCTCAACTAGTACAGACCCAGGGTTGGTGGAGACATTGGGGTACTTGTTATTCTTCGTACTTTGTTCATAAAAAAACACAATTTTGTTATTCAGACTTATTACTTTTGTTGCTACATGAATACAGTAATAACAGAAACTTAATAGACCTAAGTGATACTTAACACAATAAATTTTCAGATAGGCTAATCTTTGGACTGAAAGTGTCTCAACCAACCCCCGTCTCCCTTAGTTTATGATTCCCTTTTAGCAAAAACTATAAATGCAACCCAAAATATTGTCACTAAATAACCCAACAAAATTGGCTATAATTTGTTTACACGGAAAAATATCTATGTTGTCATTTGCTCTCCGCTCCTAAAATAGCTAGAAAAACGTACAATGGACTAAAGTGCCAGATATACTTAAGGCCAGCCAAGCATGCCAAAAGGGCAGAAGCGACAATAAGCTTGAAAAACAATACTCTATTATTTATAACATTTTAACGTTGAACAAGTAACCGGAGTATAACGAGAAATCGCAGGTCGTTACTGCCCCTGCTGAAGCGTAAGCCTATGTGTGCGAGTGCAAGTTTTGGCGAAGGGATTCAACCCCGAAATCTTTCCTTCCTGTAAGAAGCCAGAGACGCCCATCTAACGCAATGTGCTATTGGACGCCGCTAGCGTATCTGCCAATCGGCATGTAAATCTTTCAAACGGTTTAAGCAGACTGCACGAAATGAGATGAACGACAAACGACAGACTGCGCTATCAAGAAATGGGCAACTAAAGTGAAATCGCTTGCACCATAGCGAATTGGGCGACATCGTTTAAAAACAAGTGCAAATTAATGAATTGTGTTAGGAAAACTAGAACATCGTACCTTGAGATGTAGAAGGCAGAAACAAGGGTTATAGACGTCAGTATAGTGTTCAGCCGTGAGCGATTGTATTCGCTATAGCAGTAGCAACTAAAGCCAGCGACACACGAGCCGGATGTGCGGGCCCGCTCAAAGCGGCTTGTGTGTCGCTGGTTTGACTGTCTGTGCATCCGTATGACCGAGTGGCTGTCAGTCAAACAGTGACGTAATCAGTGATGGTGTTATAGGCCTACGCATTTTAGTACGCAACAGGAAAAAGAAAGCATTTAGCCTGTCGGAAAATTCTGTTCCAAAAGTACAAAAATTACCCATTTTGGGGCAATTTAGAAGCAAAATTGAACATTTGAGCACCTCTAATATTTATATCGGAAGTTATCTGCTGTCTGTCGGAAAATTCAACTTCGATGCGAAAATATTTTTAAAACAATTTTTACTAATATTCGCATGAAAGTTTAACTATTTTTAGATTCAGATACGCTTATGATGTTTGTAAAAAACCGACGACATTGCTGTAAATAATAATTTTAATGCAGTGACAATATAGGCCTACTAGTATATTGTAGGGCCTAACACTAACATGCCATTTACCTGGGGAAACAAGACTTAGATTAAAAACGTGTACCAGTTAAAAAAATACAGCTTTCCCAAATTAATCGTAGAATTTTCTGAAGATGAACTTAAAAAAAGAAAAAACTGGGCATTTTACTAACAAAGATTTAGAAAACAGGAATCATCGACCAAAGGCAATTAAGAGAGCGGCACACTGAAACATGCACCTACTGAAGAGAACGTGGCCACCAAAAATGAACTGGTAGCCCAACTAAGCCATAAATGGCAAAAACAAACACATTTTGTTCAACATGCCTGATATCCAAAAAACGGATCTAACACAGCGCAGCATCGTACAGATCATTCACTGCGTTTTTGTCTGAAGTAGGCCTATCTTTCGTTTACCAACACGCTTGCTGCATTGTAAGTTTTTCTTACATTTATATTTCACAAGGTAGTGTAGCGACACAGTTCAGATGTGGTGGGATATTCAATAAACACTATTGCCAGTTGTCTACAGAATGCATCAGTAAAAGAATTTTGAAAATCCGTTAGCATTTGGCGAAGATATGGACAATAAAAAGTGTCACAGTTTTTTTCTGACTCAGAGTGTAGGCTATCGCATATTGCGTTCGTCAGAGTGGAGCACGTAGCGTGCGCATTTTATAAATAAACATGTGCTGCTCCCTGGCGAATGGAACCGACTTAATTGGCTAGCTGCATACTGACCAAAAATCTGCGGAGAGAGAGTCTGTGACAGTTACTGGCTGATCTTGCCATTAACCTTGCTATTAGTCTGCTAAGATTTTCAAGTCACGTACGCTGTGGTCTATCGGCCTCTTCCCCGTTCCCGTATGGAACGCCGTTTTACTATTTAATCCAGAATTCATGATATGTACATATCACGAATTCAATTCGTGATTTCATATTCCCGACGTCAAGGTTTTTTTTCTGAAAAATTGTCTTCCGCTTTCGCGTCTGTAGTACACTCTGTACCATAAGTACAAGTCTGGAGCAAAATGTTCCGTTGGAAAAGTAGCCCACGTAGGGGAACATCGATGGGGATAATTCTAGCCATTCGAAAGAGAAGATCTCGACTGAATAGTTTTGGTCGTCTGCGCTTTGCTGTTGAAGTCCCGTCGACTTGGAATTCGCTGCCTGACAGTCTTCGTGATTCAGAACTGAGTCTCGACACTTTCAAACGTCAGCTGAAGACTGACTTTTTGCGAAATATTGATGAGTATGCGCTATGAAAATTTGCACTCTGCTTACTACATTAGCAATCTCTCTGAGTTTTTTCCTTTTCTGTTATAGGCCTAGGTCTAGATCATATATGTAAACTTACTCAGAGAAATACGAGGAAAAAACAAAAAGTAAGAAGGTAAAGATACAGGTAGGAGAAAAGGAATGAAAGGTGGAAATGGGAATACCTGCGTGATTTAAGAACGAAAAAAATAAAAGTATTTCAATGTTACGATTTAACTGCGACATGCTTGTAGTGCAAAATGCGGTAGGCTACTGTCACCAATTAATTTGTCCGTCCATTTGTCCGTGATCCGTCTGTCGGAAAAAAAGTAGAAAAAAACAATGACGCTAATTTTCTCGATATCAGCATCGGCATCCCAGTCTTAGTTAAACAGTCGCGAATTTTGGTGAAACGCATTTCGAGCGGCATATACTTTTACTTTTTAGCCAACAGTGTTATACGTATCGAACTTATGGTAGCCTGGTTACGGTTGTCGTCTGTCCGTCTGTTGTCGTCGTCTTCGTCGCCGTCTGTCACAGATGTGTTGTGGCTAAAAGGCAAGTCGTAGTAGCACTAAGGGGTCGGCGATGGTACAATCGGACAGAGTATACTGGCAACTTCATAGGCTGTCAATAGTAACCATGCCTATCTGCAGCGGTTTAGCCGCAAATTTCAATGAAATGTTTCAAGCTATAAGTGGCCGTATCTCGGATACAGTGAAAGATAGGACAAAGGTTATTATTAATCACTAACAGGAAGTGGCATACGCCATTTTGGATTAGATGAAAATTATCGACCTTAGATGACCTTGAAGGTCATTGAAAATCAGCACGGTCGGTTATTTTAGCGACAGCTGGGTTTTTTGAAGTTACTTGTTTATGACCAGCTACGTTAAACACGTGGCTTCACATAATGTAAGAAGACGACGAAATAAAATGAGCCGAACCGCCAGTTCGTTCACTTTGAAAAACACAACTGAATTAAACTAAGATCGCAGTTCAGTTCAGTTCCGTCGCTTTGTAAACACGTCTTTAAACATATAAACACATCGCGCGGTGTTAGCTTTGACGTATAGCTTAATTAATTTCGGCTCGTCTAAAGTCCAGCATTCAATCACGGTATACACGGTCAAGCGTGAAATACGCGGCTTATCCAAACACCACCGGCAGATTAACAGTTCAAAAACTAGCCGACTCTGGCAGAAATTGACATCAGCATTTCTTCGATAAACCGCCAAGCTGGCGGGTGCATGAGTATAATTTGCAGATCAGGGTTGGCGGATCATTCGATCAACGAGGTTGCTCTACACAGGGCCGGGTCAGTACTTGGATGGGTGACTGTCTGCGGGCAGATAGGCCTAAACCATCTCGGTATGTAACCAGCCGCCTAGGTCAACTCAGCCTTCCATCCCTCCGGGGTAGGTAAATCGAGTACCGGCTTTAAGGCGGGATGTGTTCATGCACCTGTGTCGGATGGCAGATAACACTGTGATCCCATACGGCAGGTGACGCTCCGTAGCTTTGAGATGGGTTTCCTATGAAGACTTGAAGAGCTATAGCCAAGTCGTTACTCGTAAAGTGCCGGTTTTCGTTTAAAGAGACGACGTTAAATAAATACATCGCAGGCACGAGTCAACTGCGGTTTATTTATTATAATCACCAAAAATCACGTGTTGCATTTTTATTGTCAATGTTGCACAATTATTTTACGCCAAACGTAACTGCGTTTATATGTTAGCCCATATGATTTTTACTAGAATGCGATATTTTTGCAGCATTATTCATGTTCTGTAGTCCTAGGTGTTGAACGGCCTGATAACGGTCTATTTTGAAAATACGCGCGTTTGTCGTATCTTTATCACAAATTTGCTAAATTTTAGTAGCTAAACATTTTGTATATGTTTGTTCTTTTTAGACGCCATATGCAAAATAGAACACCAAAGCATTTGTGCAAAGTTTGTGCGACACTTTCCCTCACACAACCACAGGCAGACAACGAAAAATTTGTACAAGGTAGGCCAGCAGCATATTTAAGGCGAGGTGGTCGTCGGTTTTATTCCCCCCACACACAGGTAGCCTAGAGAATTAGCATCTGCTGCAGCTGCTCGAGGTGATATGAAGGATTACACGACACTTGAAGGATAATTTGGCGACACTTTGTGACGCACAATTAATTCACCCGATCATTATCAGTGTCGCCAAATTACTTACGCCCTGCAGACTACCGGTTTAACTGGTCACACACAGCTTAGACAACCCGGGGAGGGACATTCGCCCGTACGGATATTTGCCCGACAACCCCCACCATAGCCAGCTTGCAACAACAAAAAATGTAAATGACAAAAAAGAGGAAAATAATGTTTAAAAAAGTAAAGAAGCGTTTTTTTCTAACAAAAAGCGTTTGTAAGCGTTGAATTAAAAACGTAATCCGTTTATTTTCGCAACGACTTTTTGTTTTTAGTAAACGTTGAAATGCCAGTCTAAAAATAAAGGTGATTAAAATATATTCGGATAAGTTTGCTTTTTATTAGGTACAGAAATTATACTGTACGTTACTGATAACATGATGACAAAGTGTGCATTTAAATTTACTGATTTTTGCGTTATAGCGAAATTTGGTCAATGTGTATCCTAAAACAATGTAAACTTATTTGGTAAAAAATGTATTAAGCAAAACTGAGTCACTAGTCACGTTTTTATTCCTCGTCCACAAACGTATTTTAAAAACGTATTTTTTTAACAATTCGTCAATTAAGCACGCGTTTTTAAGGTATTAACAATTTTTGCTCAACATCCTGAGTACTGACGCTGCATATCGCCAGTGTCGTGCTGGACTGGGCAGATTATTGTCCTTAGGGCACGGATATTGTCCTGCCCAGTGTGCGTGAAGAGGGTGGTTGCTATAGCGTGTCAGTGCAGAGATGTCACTTGTCGCCAGAGACGGACCACCCGTTCAGTCACAATACCCGGGCACCTGTTTGCATGCCATCCACGCCCCTTTCTCCCCTCATTGCTCCCCAATCCGCCTTCTCGGACACTCCGGGCGGGGGATGTCCGAGAACAGGTGGAGTAGAGAGGTGTGCGGCGAACGGAGGATTGGCGATCCGCCGGACTCACGTTTTTTGCAGCGCCGTGCTTCACATTTTTTAAAATTTAGTTTTTTTTCATCTCTGTGTTTGATTGGCTAAAAGTGTATGTCTAATGCCTTAGTGGGCAGCAGTAATAATTACACGTTGTGTTTGAAAAAAGGCTGTGATTTCCTTGCAAATTAATTAATTTTTTATTGCTTTTTGGCAAGAATCATTCCGAGGCACTGATTTATAAAAAAATATTGAAAAACTGAACTGTTCATGTATTATCATATTACGTCAACCGAAGGTTTACCGTTGGCGTGATTACTTTGCCACAATGTGTTTGAAAGAATAAATCTAAAATTAAATTTAATTAAGTAAATTTAGTTCAATTTTATTGACTGACGGGTGTTGCAGATCTGCGAGCTTTAGCGAGCAGGAATCGCGGACTGTCGACTGCTGCAGCGGACCGATATTTCGAGTTCTGCCGCACACCTCTGTGCAGCGGCCTGAGGCGCAGAGCCACAGACCTCTGACATGGATCCGGCCGGACACCGAAAAGTATCACATTAAAATGTCTCCCTGTGAAAAATCCGCCCGGGAAAGATAATCACGGAAATGATAGGTCTCCCCTTTACTAAAATATCGCCGGCCCCATAAAAGTCTTCCCATTATAAGATCGCCCCTGGGGCAATTTTTGCCTGTAAATTGTCGGCCGGCGGAGACTTTTCTGGGGGGGGGCGATCCTATAATGGCCACCGGGCGTGTTCAGGGCGTGAAGAGAAGAGGAGGGCTGGAGTGACTAGATGGCGTTGACACTCGAGGACAAGCTTGACTCTGGATCATGTGACGTGGGTGTCGGAGCGTTCTGATTGTCACGCTGTGGGGAGGGGCGGACAACACCCTCCTCTAAGCAGAGCAGCCTACCTCCCCCCCCCGGTGACAATGTGTTGCAGCAACGTTGTGTTGAGAAATGTTTAACTTGTTAACTTTTGGCGAGTTACTTCTGGTTTAAACCAGGGTTAGACGTTGCTAAAATGTTGTTTTTGCTTAACCCAAGGGTACCCTTGAAATCGAAAGTTGTTTAAAACCCTTTTTACGGCTTACAGCAAAACAACTACCTCTGTCGGTGAAACGTGTGATTTCGAAAGCGGACCAGCGGACCAGATATTCTAATTGCACTGACAACGAATTTTTGGACTTCAATCGTTTTTTTCTGCGATCACGGTTGTTTCTTATTACTTGATCTTTTTCTGATTTTTTACTTGTTCTACTTTTCTTATTTTAGTTTCGTTCAAATAGTTTTTGCTTTTTCAGTTTTTTTGTCATTCAGTGAATTCTTCAGTCAGTTGATCAACAGCTCTAATAATCAGCTGTATTGCAATTTATTTCAAGCTCTAGTTTACAGATCAGTAAATGTAGTTTCAGCTAAACCGTTTTTCCACACATCGTTGCACACGAAATCTGATTTTGTGACCTAGCGGAGATTTTGTTGAGAGGGGATATGCGGTGAGGCGATTTTTCCGTGACGAAGTCCATTGTCAACTACATTGTCCGTGACTCCATCACTACTGGACGGGTACTGCTAGTGGACTGTTGTCTGTCTGTCCGTCCGTCTGTCAACCACTTCAGCGTCACTCTCGGAGATTCTGCTTTTTGTTAGCTCTACATACATGTCATTTATCATTTCGTCAATTCATTACAAAATGCCAGTAAAAGCCACTGGCGGTCGGCAGGGATTAGGTGTTTAACATTGTGGTCGTAATATGCAAAACTTCCTATATAGAAATGTTTGTAAGAAATTCCTCCTCCTAAGTTTTCCTTAGTGAACAACTTATATATACGACAGTTTGTCGTAACACTAACTTTATTGCGATTTTTGCAAATCTTGCTTTTTCGCTAAAATGATAATATCCGGTTTTTAAGCTTCTAGGTTCGACTTTCCAAGTAAGTATTTATATAAGTTGCCTGTATTTGCAAGTGTCAAATACATAATTATGTCCATAATAAACGGGCCTTCAAAGTGGGCCCTACACAATCATAGAAACAAAACAACACGCGTATACAGGCCTCGTACAGAGCGTAAAAACAACTTATAATCCAAAAAGTTTTGGTGATAAAGCTTTTCAGTTTCCAGTTAAAACGTTCATTCAGACTGTACTGGTCGTCAAAAATAAAACATTTCGTACTAAGTCAAAAGACGTGGTTGATAAGTGTGTGTTACTGTTCGGATGTTCGTCCGTGATCACTGAAGCGCAAGGCGAAATTTTTGGTCGACTACATGAAATCGTGTAATAGTTTGTGTACAGTCTGTTTAGTCAGTGGCTGACACTGAATTGAAAGAACTGCACTGCTGCGTCACTACTCGAACTGGAAGACAACTTTTTCTCTGTTTGTATAGTTAAGTTTCTTTGTACTTAGTATTTTTATTGTGCTGCCGTTTAAATCGGTGAATATTGTTCTGTGATAATGACAGTTCGCTCTCTCTCTTTTTCTCTCTCTAGGCACACGCAGGGAACCGACCTGAACCGCTGCATGGCAGAGACGTGTCACGTTCAATTATTCCGTCGATAATTAAAGACTTTTTGACAGGCAATGTCGTGTCGCTTCGCCCTGGTGGCCTGACCGCTTATTGTGACGCCCGCATTGACAGTGGCTCTGCCACCGGACATGCCAGGAATTATGTAAAAAAATCGCCGCCGTCCGTAGCTGTCATTATTGTGGGACGCTGATCTGCATTTTCCATCACGCCCTCAGCTCTGGCCTAGAGTGGTCCTTTGTTGCGAGCAAAAAAACCAGTACTGTTGCTTTCGACTTGTGAAAACCTTGTGGTATATATGCTATAGCATGTAATGCTCACTGCTGATACATGTACGTGGATGTGTATTAGCTAAGGTTTTGTTAGTTTATATTTTTTCTGTAATTACCTCCGCTAAGCAGGTTATGTTTTTCCCGGTTTTTGTTTGTTTGTCTGTTTGTCTGTTAGCAATATAACTCAAAAAGTTATGGACTAATCTTTGTGAAATTTTGAGGGAATGACGGGCATATGACACAAACTACCAGTGATTCAATTTTGGGGTGATCCGGCAGGAATCCTGGATTATGGATCACTTTGAAATTTTTGTTATCATTGCGTTAAAGGGGGCATAAGGGAACCGCTGGCAAAGTGAATATGGTGACGCCGTCATTCTGGCGAATAGCTTTGCCTTGGCGAAGGTACCTGCGGGCTACGACTGCTTTCTAGTTATTTCTGTTATTTTATGACGAAAAATCTTTTGTTATATAAAATTAAAAAAATGATGCTTTTTAAACAAGTTAGCTGGTTGCATTAACACAAACACAGATCAGCTTCGGCGATGTTTTATTAATTTCAGTACAGAAAATAAAACATAAATTCCTTTTTATTTTACGTTAATAGATACAGATAGGCCTATATTTTTGACATTATTGAGTGCTACGTGTACTTATTTCGCGTTCCGATCAGTTCGCGACAATTTTATTTAATTGCCATAGAACGCGATACGAAATAGGCATAACTATATCATTATCGTCATCCTAGCTCGTCGAAGCGAACAGAATAATTTTTTTTCAGTTAAGTATAAGGAGTGTGATAACGCTTTATATAGGCCTAAATTGTGCATAGTTCTACTTTGAAACCGTTTAGTTAAGTTTTTACGCGCGAAGCAGGTACTGCTATAGCGCGTCTTAGCCATCGCAATTCTGTCTGTCCGTCTGTCAGTCCGTCCGTCACACGAGTGAATCAGTCAAAAACGGTGCAAGATAGGATTACCAAATTTTCACCGTCGGCTGCCGGGAAGACTCTAGTTTCAGGAACCGTAAAGCTTTTCCATAAATTCGAAAGCGGTCACCCCTAAATGAGAGGGAGTAGGAAAATTTTATGATTTTGAGCCAATAAATCGTTGTATCTCATAACCGGTGCAAGATAGGGCCTAGGTTACTATTAATCACAAATAGGAAGTCGTACACGGGCTTTCGATTGCCACCCAGAGCAATGACCTTGGATGACCTTGAACGCCAAAATAGGGTTTTTAATGGATTTTTTGGCGATTTCGGGCTACGACACAACTCTATAGCGTTCGCAAGGTGTCGCCACGCAACTAACTCGTTATGCAATACAGATGGAGATTTTAGTATTTGTATATTAACTTAGTGTAAACACCCCAGTGGTCAATGAGTCTTCATACATCCAATGCTGTCGCGCGTTCCCTTAGCGTTAGCTAGGCTTTCTTGTATGTCTTGTCACGTTTATGGACCAGGAACTATGTACATGTTTTCTTCGCCTTTTGTGTTGCTGTTGTGTTTTTTATCTCTGTTTTGTTTATTGTCCACTGCAATCGGTTAATTAAAGATTACCAATTAAATGTTTTCATCAAATCTCACTGTTTCCGGGCGAGGGTGGGCAGAGAGAGCACTCGCTGTGCCTACACCTTACGACGGGGCATGTGCGGTAGTGCGAACATGGAACAGGTGTCTGCACTCTACACTATGCAGTGCTGCCTCGCCAAGCCCCCCCCCCTTCCCTAACAG
>Ga0056128_1000161_pt1 | contig 47173 bp, 23 predicted proteins | sample WorMetLIZISLAND2_FD_71113 | JGI IMG/M metagenome (GOLD analysis project Ga0056128, IMG submission 71113) | Marine gutless worms symbiont microbial communities from Max Planck institute for Marine Microbiology, Germany - Olavius geniculatus... ... | reverse complement strand
CTTCAGTTCATCCACATCTAACCTAAGCTGGTACCCCGTTTTATGAAATATCGTAAGCCCGTAACACACTACGATATTGAGTACTTTTGACGATTTTCTCAGCTAATCATTATTATTATTAGGCACAGTTTGTTGGAGTTATTTCAAAACGTAAAAATGAATCGATCAAACTCTTGCAGTCACCGTGCCATGATGACACTGGCTTCCTACAGGTCTTTTGTAGCAAATTTCCCGACTTTTCCAGTCATGGAATGACAATTTCCCTGATCTTATAGAAACAATAACCCTATCGTACAAATGTCAGAAATGGTACCCTATATCATAAACTAATGAAACCGTAGTAATGGAGCAATATGCAAACAAACAAAAGCCCTGGTTGTGGGGTCAGGAGGGCAAAGCCCCCTGAAGCCAAATCACTTTCAGCTTTCGGACGTTTAATGGAAGCTGCGAATTTGCCTGCTTTTTAATATTTGAAGACACAAAAAAATCACAGATATCAGCAGTTTGCATGATCCAAGATCATTTTCTATGACTTTTCAAAAATAATATTTTTCCCTGACCTTACCCTTACCACACAAATTCCCGGACTTTTTCCAGTTATCCCTGACCTGGAAAAAACCTGAATGAAAGCAGCAAGCATTTCTGTTCAAAAGTACTATAATACTGTTAATCGCAGTTTTTCAGACAAATGGTTTCCGTGAATTAAGTTTCACACAGAGTTAGTTGCAAAACACACAAGAAATTTGAGCTAATGCTCACAAGACATGCGAAAGCCTATAGGAGTTCCTGTTTGCAAACTGTCAGTCTATCTCCAGCCATTTTGTCATCGATGCTGATATGACTCAAAAGCTCATCACTAGTGCTTGTTGTGATAGGCAGCATGCCCATGGAAAACACCACGGCACATACCCCCAAAAGCAGCTGGTTTTATGAGGGTAAACCCACCTAAAAACCACCCAAAAAGAAAAAAAGCTTTACGGTTCCTGAAACTAGAGTCTTCCAGGCAGCTGACGGTGAAGATTTGGTGATCCTAGCTTGCACCGTTTTTGACTAATCCACCCGTGTGATGGATGGACAAATGGACAGAGAGAATTGCGATGGCTAAGACGCGCTAAAGCACTCTAGCTGCTTTCGCGCGTAAAAACAATGTATTTTATACTTCTTTAAGACAAATAATTAATGTAAGTTTTGTATTTCTATCTCTGCAATGAAACTTTTATGCAGTGCACTGTATCATGCAGAATAAACAGATGATGATTACTCTGAGTGTGGTGTAATTCTGCTGCTGAGCGAGTGTGGCTGCAGCAGTGGTGGTGGATCGTGGACTCTTGCTCCGCCTGGAGGTTGTGGAGTCATCCATGAGTCCATTGTCAGTGGGTTGTTGTGATTCCGTGTCCGTGCCGCCGTGACTGTTACCCCCGCCGGGTGATGCTAGGGGTACTGAGAGTCGAGCGTTCACAGCCAGCAGTCGGTCGCGCCGAGCCGTCATTGTAGCTATGCGCTCCTCCAGCGTACGATTCTCCGCTTTCAGCTGGTACAGGCAACTCAGCAGCGATGCGACTAAACAGCAGCATGCACCAAACTGATAATGTTCACCAACAGCCAACACAACACAGGGGTGACCACTCTACCTGCATTACATACAAGACTATCCACACTACTCAGCCTGCTTATCTGTATTCTGTTCTTGAACATTACATTCTATCTTGTACATTGCGTTCATCTGACTAGTACTAATCTGTTGTCTGTGCCTCGTGTCCGTACATGTTTTGGCTTTAGAAGTTTTTTTGTAGCTGCCCCTACTATTTGGAACTGTCTTCCTTTCGACATCCGCAATAGCTGTTCAATAGCTTCCTTCTGTCGTAAACTCAAAACATTCTATTTTTCAACGTCTAGCCATGTCTAGTGGCCCGCCTCACTCCTTACCTCAGCGCCTCAGATTCAGTGAGTTTCTCGCTGACAATGTGCACTTTATAAATTAAATTTACTTACTTACTTACTCTTTTTCATTAAGTATTTTTCATGACTTATCCATAACCAAACAAATAATAATCATGACCTATTGGTACGACACATTTTTCCATATACGAGAATGGCAGGGCTGACTAATAGTGTGGGTAAGCGTTCTGAGCTCCCACCACAGCAAAGTCCGAGGCAGAACCCTAGCTGCAAACACATTTTTAGCATATTATACAGTCACTGTAACGGAAAGAAAGATTTTCTGTCCCACATTTTCAGTGAGACAACAATAAAATCCATGATAGTGTGCTGATTTTCCATGACTTTCCATGATATTTGCTCTTTTCCATGACTTTTCACGCCCAGAAAATGGTCTTCCTAAAGTCCTTGATTTTTCGGGTCGGTCATGCTGGTAACATAAGTTTCTGCAACAAAACAGTTTTTGGTTTCCGTTAATATACTGAATCTGTTAACTTATGTTCAATCAGGCAGCTTAACAGTGATGCACCTAAATAATAACATGCATCGAGATCTCTCGCAAAAAGCCAACCCAATATCCACACATCTATGGTTACCTAGTGTCCACTGCAGCGACACCTTGTGGGTGAGTGAGTAAGGTTTAACGTCCCACCCGACACAGTATCTCATTTCGGGGACAGTCTTTTCAGGCAGAATGCACATAAACACATAATAGAACGCTAAGTTTAAAATTTACAATAAACAGAAAGTTCAACCTTTACAGAAACACAAAACACAAAAACGACCTAAACCTAAAATTGTAAGAACTCCATTATACGCGTGCATATGTAATTAACATAATGGTAGTTCTAATAATCTTCCTTGTTATCCTAGACAGTCATCAATGTGATAACGACGTCTATTAGAGGACAGTTATCAAAGAAAGCAGCAGCGATTGCCAAAACCAGTTGCCAAAATATCAACAAAGACATTAAACATAAAAATTGCATTAGGATGAATTTTACGCATAACTTCTACACCATTTCAACCTATGAGTCTATCCAAAAACAAAATAATATCGGTTTCTGATTTTATCCTAGATGGTACATTCGAAAATTCAGCATTCGTTTGTCAGCAAAATCTGTTACATTTGGTATTTCCATCAACCAAAAAAGTTGGCAACTTGATGCGAAAATGGAATTGGTACAGGCAGTTCAGCAGCGATGCAACTAAACGTACGATAACCGTTGCTGCAATTGAAACTGTTTTTCATTAAATTCGGCAATCTAACGACAGTAACGATACACATTTGTTGAATCAGCTCACCTGTGGAGTTACTTTTGCATCCCGATTAGGTTGGTCGAAAGATACTATTGAAAACTACTGCAGGAGAAATTCTTACAATGATTTTACTATTAATGGTATTGTTCAAAATTTTATATTTTCTCTTCAGCAAAGCACACTATATATTTGGCATTTCAGCAACTCACGGCATTGGTGGAATTTACTAATAAATAAAACAACACAAAAAACTGACAAAAACAACAGTAATACTCACTGTCGAAATGCTGTCCTTGCTGCATAAGGAAGTCCGAACCTTGTTCCCACTGGTGTTCTAGCAACTGTTCCATTGTCGTAGGCATCTGACTAATTCTGTGACAGTAAAAACATTTTACGCACCTAAGCATTACTGGAAATAAGTTGTCACAACGGAAATCAATGGCAAATATAATTTTGTAGCAAACTAACAGCAACATTGCTATTCATCATTAAAACCATCAACAAATCACCTAAAACACTATAGAGCCGCAAATTTTATGCATATCATAAACAATCGTCTTCTATTACATCAAAAAATGCTGTCGTATGTTTCTTGTGTCAATCAAATCTGCTGTAAAATATGCAACAACCGATAGTCCTCGTGGCTCAAAACTCAAAAGTGCTTCCATGAAATAGTAATGAGATTTAATTTAACAGCGTAGCTCTGTTAAAAACCTATTTTTAATGTGCCAGCTTAAAGCAGTTGAAAGTTGACAATTTTAACTACCATCCAACAAGATCGCTTTCAAAACAAACTGTGATATAAAATAATAGTCATCTTAAGTACCTAATGCTCACAAGACGTGTGAAAGCCTATAGCAGTTCCTGTTCGCACACTGTCAGTCTATCTCCAGCCATTTCATCGCGACTTTTACGGGGCTAACGCTATTTGATGCCCTCATGCTCAGGTTTCCTTGAAACTAGAAAATCAACACTTGGACCGTTGAAATCTAGGTTCAATGATAAAAATTTTCTATGCAGCTTGTCCATGTCTATTTTAATTAGTTTTGGCACAATTCGCTCTTGAAACGTGTCTTGCAGCCCGAAATCACCCAAAAAATCCATGAAAATTCCTATTTTAGAATTCAAGGTCATCAAGGTCATTGAATTCGGTGGCAATGGAGAGCCAGTGTACGACTTCCTGTTAGTGATTGATAGCAACCTAGGCCCTATCTCTCACCGTTACTGAGATACAGCGACTTATTGGCCAAAAATCGCAAATTTTTCCCACCCCTTCTCATTTAGCACCCTCGTTTGGGGTGAACCCCTTCAAATTTATGGAAAAGCTTTATGGTTCCTGAAACTAGAGTCTTCCAGGCAGCCGATGGTAAAAACTTGATTATCCAAGCTTGCACCATTTTTGACTGATCCACCCGTGTGACAGACAGACGGACAGACAGAATTGCGATGGCTAAGACCAGCTGAAAGCAGTAGCTGCTTTCGCATGTAAAAACTGAACGACAAGCTTAAAATATATACTGATAAAATTCCCATGCATCTTCTAAAATATAGGTTTAAAGATTATTAAAAAGATCAGCCGACCGTTAGACAAATTTGACAAAAGTGCACAAAATAATAGGAGCATCTTAGATACAGTGTGGCAAATTTAATATATCTCAATGAATTAATCACTTTTACGCAAACAATAGATCAGAGGAAGTTGTGCATTCATCAACTGAATAAAAAGCATCTACAAAATGCTAAGTGAAGTCACGAGCAAAAATTGTAAAAATATGAAGAGAGATGCAGAAAACAGGAGCAGCTGGCTGAACTGGTCTGGCAAAGGAAAGACCGAAAGAGGAAAACCATGTTAAAGTACATATGCAACAGTTTTTACGTGTTTGACGTAGCCGTGGTAGGAGTGGACCAGTGAGATGGAACGGCTGGACCAACAAGTCTGCCCGAACTCACAACATCCGCCACTGAAGACTTGGTCTCCTGGTGTACTACAAACATACAATCAGCTGAAGCTGAAAATAAATGCAAACAAGAAAAGCCCTGCTAATGCAATGGGGAATGCGCAACAGCGGTGCATGTTTGAAAGCGCAGCAAAAACAAGATCTAAGTCAGTCAACAGAGGGCGCCAGACGACCAACGGCTAAATTATCTATAGTGTTTTACTTGTACTCACCAGAGGGAGCGACCTGTCTTGCTCAGCCAACGCCGTATCGGCTGAAAATCGCAAATTTTTCCTACCCCCTCTCATTTAGTGTCCTCATTCGAGGTGACCCTTTCGAATTTATGGAAAAGCTTTACGGTCGACGAAACTAGAGTCTTCCAGGCAGCCGACGATGAAGATTTGGTGATCCTAGCTTGCACCGTTTTCGACTGATCCACCCGTGTGATGGACAGACGGACAAACAGACAGACAGAATTGCGATGACTAAGATGCACTACAGCAGTAGCTGCGGTTGCGCGTAATAAAATGCTGTCTGAAATACATCGTCATCATCATTGTTAACGCACAGTTGTCGAAAACCGTAACATTACCCCCGAGTGTCCACGTGACACGACACGTCTCCAGAGAACAGCAGTCGGAGAGCTGTTGTCACCACAAAGTTGGTCCAGCCATCTGTTCCTGAGAGTGGCCTAGATGTCTCGAGCTACAGCCAGGATGGAAAACTGACGGTCAAAAAAAAACCAAAGCAACGAAAACTGTCAAGTCATCTCACAGTATGCATAAAGTCACGAGTACCATGTCCAAAAAGATGTGCACTTTATTTGGAAGAAGAAATCCAGGGAAAAACCACCATGATGGCCATTTGTCCTTACACCCACTGAGCTAAGACCACACCCAGCTCACACTGCTACAGTCAAGAGGATGACTGAGGGATGGCAGGGGTCGTGTTGAATTGCCGATGTGTCACCACAGAGCCAGATGGACTGGAGTAGGACTGAGGCCAGTTAAGATACCGATGCTGTGTATGCACAAAATACATCACCAAAATTTAATTATAAGACTTCACTAACTATCGACAAAAGCTGCAAAACTGCTAGCTATTGCAACAGAAATGTTGTCGCCATTCAGACAACAAATCAAGAACTGTCTCGCAAGCAATAGCACAGCTGTAATGTGTGTTACAAGAAACTAACACTTTGGCCGCTAGAACTGTTACCACTGATAAAAATGCAAAATGTTAAATGGTTTAGAGGCTGTCTATAGCTCTTAATGGTAGTTATGTTAAGCCGCCATGCCACCTAAATGCCTACACCCATTTAAATGAATCAGAAAACTTAATAATGAAAGAGACAGCCTTTGGGCTATGTAATATGTAACTAGAAGGTGCTCATAACAGTGCATATCTCTGCCAAGTGAAGCAATTCAAACATTACACCAACAACAACAACTACTACTACTACATTGTGACCATGTGTCTATCTGGCATCGTTAGGGAGATACGGCACCTCAGTGATAAAGGGGTCACAACCTTGACCATTTGGGGTCACGTGACGTCATCGGTCACATGACCATTTGACTCGCGGTGGTCCATTGCGACCATGCACCATTACGGAGATATGGCGCCTCAAAGACATGTACACAGACACACACACGGAACGACAGACACAACGACGGACAGAATGACCAATCTCATAATCTCCTCCATTGTTCACTACGTTCTCACTTGGAGGAGATAATAATTACAAATGGCATGGGTGCATCCAATGCCTCGGACAGCCTCCTAAAAGTCCTGGCTCAACATAGCCTGCTTGGCATGAGAACTAACTGGCGGCAGTTGTGAACGGGCATACTATACAACAACCATAATATGTAACAGCCATATAATACGTAGACAATCCTCCTAATCTTTCAGACCTGTATTCTAACTTTTCATGTCATTTTAAGTAAACAAAAAGTGTTGCAGTCTAAACAGTAAATACACACAAATAGATCAGACATAGAAATAAATATAAATACACAAATACACAATTGCACATACCATAGGCAGGAGCAGTCGTGACCAGAGAATGACTGGCAGTTCCAGTAACATCCTCATCATTGCTGGAAATAAAAATCACACAAAGAAACAGTTAGTGATCGTCAGAATTAACGTAACAGTTCCAGCCGCAAACGAAGCACTTAGTATGTCACTATAACGGATAATGCACGATTAAATGCGTGTACAGGCGAGTGTGTTTCAAAAAAAAATTTTGTTTCAAAGTCAAATGTATAGGTGTTTAGTTTATGAGGTATGATGAAACAACTAACAGGAAAAAAATTGGGGCAAACTCAGGCATGTTCAATGACTGCTCAAGCAACCTGTTTGTTTTGAATTTTTGATTAATTTGGCAATTTCCATCCATCCAGAATAGTAGCAGAAATTGACCAATTTCCTAAAAAGCACTTTAAAGACTCATATAGCTCATAGGGTATGCAAAAAAATGTAAAATTTTTTCACCATATAATTATAGATCGGCCTAGTACAGGCACCTCTGAATCTCTGCATATGGTGCTATATAAATATATAATCATAATGATAATGATACCAATAAAATAAACTAAACGCAGTCCATGTAATGCAACCGATCTGAACTGAACTGAGATTTCAGTTTATTTCTGTCACTTTGTACATGTTTTAAAACTCACTAAGACAACAAATCCAATAAAAAAGTTAATACGATCATCTATGTGCATAACAAAGTAAAGGCGCACCAAATCCAAAATGTTCAAATCCAGCCTGGTCCGAAAATGCAGGATTTCGCTGGTTCAGAATCAAATTCACAAGACTGAATCCGGCCAGATCTGAACCAGATCCAGGGCCAGCACGTGCTTACTAACTTAAAGACCAAGTCACACCGGTTTACGTACCGGTAACTGTTATAAAGCGCTAGTTGGCTTTATTAAATGCTAATTGTAAATATTCACTAATTTTCTGGTTGTTAATGCATCTTAGTAGCTCAAAAATAAGGTACAAAGTACTCGCTTTTTCCTTTTCACGGCTTTGGCCATTATCAGAAATGTGACGTCATCAGCAGGGGGGTTGCTAACTAGCTTTACTGCCTTGAGGTCAAATGCAGCTTAGTTTATGGCTAAATAGTCTCAAAAAAGGCCAAATTTTTCATTACTGCAGTTAAACCCACTAAAAAAACCACAATATTTCAGCACATCGTTAATTTTATAAATCGCACACTTCTAGTAGTGAACTGTTGAACAATGATGTTATTTCTTATGTCATCTATGCATCATTACTTGTATTATAAACCCAACATTAGTCTGAGAAAAACCGACGGATTAACTCTGTTTTCAACGCGAATGTCAGTTTGTCAACCAAGCGTCCTGTGAGTGACGTCATCAGTATTTGTGGCACGCTCAACTGCGTTCAGTTGGCACAACGTATCTGTGATAACATTACTTCAAAGCAATGTTTTCATTTCAACTGATCAGCGTGTTATTAATTAGTGTTACATTCTAGACATATTTAGCCAACGTCGTTTTTCGTGCGACTTGGCCTTTAAAAAATTTATTAGAAATATTAAGACTGTTTTCTATGCAAGGAAATCTCTTTGAAGAGAAGACATCAACTTCAGGAAAAAAACCATTGTTTCTCCACCACAATCTGAAGTTCCTAAAACTGTGCCACAGTTCCTCTAAACAAATTATGCGGATTGCTGCCATTGGACGACGTAGAGTAAAAGTAGAATCAAAGGTCTGCTTATGACAGTTATGCATTGACAGCATTACAAAATGTGATCAAATGTAACACAGAACAGGAAACCTCTTTGGTGACAGGCTGGAGATGATGTTCGATATGGCACGTTTAGTCTCGGACTTGCGTGGTGCAGGGGGGACCACTGCGCTGCTGTAGACCGGTGACAGTGTGGGTGGCATAGCAGATGATGGGCCATCAGACACAGCCTTGGCTGCCTTCCCCTTGCCACCTGTTTCCTTGTCCGGCTTTCCCTTCTTTGCACCCTTGCCTCCCGAGTCTGCAGACCTGCGATAATATAGTCAATTCGAACACTCATAAATCTGCAGACTACTAAATGTTATTTATACACAAAAGCAACAAAAATGACCAATAAACGTTATCATAAGGCAATATAAAAATCTGTACTAAGCAGCATTGCAGTCAGCTTTTGTTCTAAAGGCCTACTGCTATAGCACTGCCACTACATTCAGTTTGTGTTTAACAACATTGAACCATCGCAGATCTAAAAAGCATACCCAGTGAGGCAGATCATGCAGTTTTTGTTTAACCAGCCGATATTTCCCCAGTTAAGCCAGTCCGCAAACTATACTCTTTGTAACTGTTGTCTAGACTTCATACAGGTTAGATGCTTAGCCCAAACACTAGCATCAAGCATTCAAAGTATAAAATGCTTCAGATATGATTGTGACATATACATGCAGCACTGCCTCTATATAAACGTGTTCTGATTGAAGGAAACGATATAAAACACAGAACTACACATAAAAAAGCTGCCATGCTAACTTTGTCTGACGTTTCTTGCCACGCGGCAACTCTGGAGACGACAATGTAGGCAGGTCAGATGCACTTGTATCCAACTGTGTGGCGTAGTTCTGTCCGACGAAATTCTGAAAAGTGTTGGAGAAAGTCGCAGCCGACGACGACGTTGCCATGGTGACAGTAGCCGTCGCAGTAATGGACGACTTTGCCATGTAACTGGAGCCACTGCTACCTAATGGCGTAGGAGACGACTGCGCGGTTGCTATCTTCAGACCATAGCTCGACGATGTCGGAGAACGAGCGACTGGGTCCGACGAAACAGTCACCGAAGTAACGATGGAGAGACCGGTCGGTGAAGTCGACGGGAGGATCAGTGCCGACGTGGCTATAGTTGTCACTGCACCGCTGACGGAACCAAAGTTAGCCGGGCTTGGCTGAATAGTGGTCTCGATGAAATTAGCCGTTGTGAATTTGCCAGCCGTACTAGCCTTAGCAGACGTCGTTTCATCGGCTGCCGTGGACATGGCAGCCAGCGTCGGTGGTGACTTGTACCCCACGGCTTGCTCACTGGATGATGCAGGCAGATTCTGCACCTTTGTCTGGTTCTTTTCCTTGCTCTGAAAGCAAATATTTTTACAGAGTAATCACCTCAACCAAACAAAGCTAATAAAATCCAGGTTTTTAAGTGTTCAAACTGGTCAGTTTTATTGGGTTCTGGCAATATTGGGTTAAACCCAGTTTGTAGAAAAAACCCACCTACATAGGTTTTGGATTTTATGGTATTCAGTTATTAGTGGATGATGCAATCAGATTCTGTGTCAAACTCTATGTCTGCTTCCTTTCCTTGCTCCGAAAGCAGATAAATGGGGAAAAATCACTGCCCAAATCTTTCTCCAGGAAACTGCACATTCGTCGGGGGTTGGCGGTAACCTATACTTAATAAAACATCATACCATATGTTGTTAATGAAATGCCAACAAATATAAATCTCACATGAAAACTCAAGATCATCTAGTTACAACAAAATGTAGATAACGAAAGCTACAATGCAAAAAAACTGCATTAATAAAACAGACATCATGGTTGTCAATGTTTTAAGAAAGATCTCTCAGAAAATGCAGCATGTAAAAACTATATAAATGACAAAAAATAAGAAAATGACATGATAAAATATATTTCAATATAACAAAAATATAAAACAAAAACTGGATAAAGTGATCTGTATTAATAATGTCTAGCAAATATACAGTCAAACAAAAAATTCAGACTAAGCTGTTGTTAGATAATGTACTGAAAAAGTTTGCCGGCCAAAACTGCTAAGAATAACCTAACAGACTATCGTACCTCAATCCTTGACAGTGTAACACTTTGCAGCAGAGTTGCGGAGGCTGACGAAGAAGACTGCGATGACGTTCTAGACTGTAACAACCCAAAGACAGATTCAGAAATACTGCATTTGGTTAAGCCAAAATACCGTTGCGCCAACGTTCACCATAAAGTTCCCGTGGGATGTCTCATGAAATCTTGAAAGTGTCTCGAGCTTGTCGGCGCTGCAAAGTCGCAAGCGTGAACCAATGTGACATGCTGCAGCGATCGGAAAAAGCCCATGACAAGTCTGCGACAGACTAGTTCTAATGGAATTCAGGAATGAGCATGACACAACATGACAAAAAAACTACGGCTTATAAAGGACATGTCACAAGGTGGCCATGAGGACAATAATCAGCGTAATGGAATTTGGGCTTTGGACTCCATAAACAGCATCAGTGCTGAGCTCTGTCTGCCACAGTCTGCTTGAAAACCATTGCCTATCACATCTTGCTAAAGAACTAATCAATTCATCTCCATCCAAAGATGTGTCACTCACTTTCAAATGTCTGGTGAAAATCGAAGCTAAAAAGACTTCAAAAACTCTTAAGTTAGTTTTTTAAACCAATCATAATTCAATCATAATTACTTTTGATCAAAAACTGAAGTGCGATTGTTGTCCAAGGACACATATGTTTTCACTTTCATATGCTGTCAGTTATGCAGCTAATGGCTAAAATAATACAAATGCAGCAATACACAGTTTACACAATCATTGCTCTCTGGAAAAATTGACAATCAATTATTTGACACTGCATCTAGCCAGCTGAGCCGAAAAGTTGCAAGGATGCACTGTATCTATTTTATGATGTGACTTCAATTAAGAATTCAATCTTTAAAATTTTTAATGATTACAATACCATAATCGATAATTTCAACAGATATAGTGAACACCAACCAGCACATACCATAGATGTCCCAAAAACAACATCACAGAGGCCGACAAAATCCAACCACTTCCTTTGTGAGCCATGCCCAACCCCACCGGCAACCGGACAATTTTATCAAAATGTAATTTTGAGTTATTGTTAATAAGAACAAAAAGACTTTACGATGACAACCTCCTCGGCAGAAGTAATGAGTCTCGACCTGTCTGGCTGGGATTAAGGCAGGATGCTTTCATCTGTGTCGGTTGGCTGGCAGGTAACACCGTGCAATCCCATGTGGCAAATGACACTCCGCAGCTTTGAGATGAAGGTTTCTCGTAAGAAGCTCTACCCTTTAAACTTTTAAAAAACGATGAAATATTATCAACCTTTGATTTCTCCTGGCGGCCAGAAGCAGCCGTCTTCTCCGTTGCAGCTGGTGCTGCATCAGCCTCATTGTCCAGAATCATCGGCTTGTACGCTGAATAGACCTTCATGTTTCCATCTTTCTTCTGCAACAAGTCAGCACCATCATTATATTACACAATAAAGGTAGATTACCGGCACATTAGCCGGTGATAGCAGCCAAATGTAATGACTGCTGAGAATGTGCCGATGGTTAAAATGCTCTCTCTGTAAAGCCCAAATTCCATTACGCTGACTTTCACCGAAACTTCCACGCGGGGAAAGTCGCAAACACAAATCATGAAAGTCGCAGACACATATCATCTCCACATGTCGAGATGTTTGCGACAAAGTTCGTGACAAGTCCACGACAAACCCGTTTGTGTCACTCTAATGGAATTTAGGCCATTACAATGCATGAAGAAAGTCGGTGACAGAGTCCGCGAAAAAGTCTGCGGACTTCGTCGCGGACACAAATCACAAAGTCTGCGACGCAATTTTGTCGCAAAGTTGGCGTAATGGAATTTAGCCTTATATTAACCAACGTGAGTGGTTCTCATCTCCATTTCTAAGGCTGCAACCCAGCATGAGTACATGGGCAGGGGGCGAGACCTCCCACATACTGCTTTTACTTTCCTGGTGGTTAGATCAGCACCAAATTACACCACTTGGTGAAAGAGAGACACACATGCACGAACAACTTGCCCAGGGTTGTTACTTGACACTGGAATGGCCAAGAGTCAAACCACCTTGTCATCACCAGTCCAAAGCGCTACCATGACACCATCAAAACACACTGCAATGTCTGGTGGCTCTAATTTACAAAAAAACTTCTGTAAGACTGGCCAGAGGCATTCCTAAATCCAGCAGCAACTTGGTTACGCATGTTGTTCTTGTATCTTTTTGCACAGTTTTCTTCAGGGTTCCTACAGGTCATCTGTAGCAAAATCCCCAGACTTTTCCGGTCACGGAAAATTTGCCTGCAAATTTGCCTACTTTATAATATTTAGACACACAAAAAATCACAGATATCTGTAGTCTGCATGATCCAGGATCATTTTCCCTGACTTTTCAAAAATAATAATTTTCCCTGACCATTCCTTGACCACACAAATTCCCCGACTTTTTCCAGTTTCCGCTGACCTGTAGGAACCCTGTTTCTTAGCATTTTTGTTTATATCACATTTTCTTCTCCACCATGAATTGAACCATGACTTACGATTAACCGATTATCTCTCAAATACATCTTTAGCCACAACCGGAATGATATTTATCAGGGCAAGATCCCCCTCTACTTAACAAACATGCAACAAATGCAATCAAGGAAATGATGCAAATGCAACTTTAGATCAAACAATTCAACAGCCGAACAAAGTATACAATTGAAAAAAGCTAAAGCTCCATTAATCTTCGAAATATGTTGCCACTCTACATGGTGGAACGGCAAGTCTCGCAAGCAAGCCAAGTCTCAACTGATCATCAAATGCGTTGCAGCTAAAAGTAGCGAACAAGGCATATTCAACTGTTGATCAGTAATCAATTTACTACTATTCAACTTTCAAAAAAAGGTAAAGATTAACAGTAGCATCACTAAATGCAACAAATACAGGCAGTCCCAGTGCACAGACCATCTTCTTGTAGTGGTAGCTGCAATAGCCGATGTACTTGACGTTAGAATCCTTGGCACTGCGAGGCACTTCACATAACAAACCCTGGCCCTGAGCGCTAACAACACACACACACACACAACCGGCATATATACTGCACTGGTAGCACTCGTATCACAGCGACCCAGTAGCATAATGACAGAACTTGTGGGTCAGGCGGTTAATACGTTAACGGGTGACTGTCGGCAGATGGGTAAACCATTTTGGTATACAATTAACAACAAGTGATCTTGGTGTCAACTCAGCCTTCTATCCCTGCTGGGTAGATGAATCCAATGCCAGCCTTTGGCTAGGGTTAAGGTGCAGCACATTCACCTGCGTCTACTGTCTAGTAACAGGTAACAATGTGTGATGACTGATTCCATATGCCAGGTGATGCTCCGTAGCTCTGTGATGGGTTACTCATTAAAAGCTACACACCACCTTTAGGCCTGGATGTCTTTTTTAACAACATTTCACACTGTCAATAAAATCCAATACTGCACAGATGACAAAATCTCACTCTGTAAAAACATTTATCAACCGATCAATCACCTTCTCATAGCAATTCACAGCAATATCACGATACTGTTAAGAAATTAACAAACTTCCGTAATTATAACGTATAATATTTCGTAAAAGTAAAACATTTTTTCGTAATTTCAAAATTATTCTCAAATTCTTCTTCTCCAAAGACATCACCGGCTAATTAGCAGTCATATACCTGACTAACTTTCATGCTAAAAAGTGACCACAAACAAAGCGGTGAAATGATGTCAGTCGCATGCGACTGCAGTGCATGCAAATCAAATAAATACATTATTTATTTCAATCATTAATTAAATACTAGTTACAGCACCGCTAGAGTGGGTAAGCAAGTATGTATTATGAGCTTATTATACAACTTGAGACGGACAGTGCTGTAACATACTTAAATCAGGCTCAGATTGCAGAGACTACACCGTCACTTGCTTTGTCACGACACACGACCGCAGCCAAAAGTGGCAAAAAAGCAGTGGGAGCTGAGTGTGGTTTAATTTATTACACACCACATTTTATACTAGTGTTGTGCGATACGTTCGATACCGCAGTAAGTACCACGAGTACCAACATTTCGATACCAGTATCGAAAAAGTGTCGATATAGTCGCGGTACCACAATACCGCCAAGTATCGTGACACGACGATAAGATGTTTCGATACGATGCAGTTTGTAACTGAATCGCTCTATTGCTGACAACTGCTGCACACTGCGCGACAACAATGAAAAAAGCATCTCACATATTAAAGCTTATCAAACATATAGTAAACATGTATTTTTAAGCAACCGAGGGGACAACCAAACGTCATGGCCCATGGGGCGCAGAAAAATTTCACCCCTCCTCTTAACAAGCACGCGGACCAATGTTTCATCATGACACCTGATGCCTGAAACGGTATCGTTACTGTGGCTCCGATTTCAGGCATCGCACAACACTACTTGTTACACATGCCAAGTCATTAAGTACACGACATACAGACCAGGTAACATGAAAGTGCTGTTTACAGCCAGCACGGTTGCACTGCATGCATGCCCCCGAAGTTGCCTTTCCTTCGCGACCCAACTCCTCGCAGATGTAACACGACTGAACAGCCACATTCACTACGGATTAAACTACTTCACTACGGCTGAAAACAGCCTGTAAATGACACAGCAAACAACATTTGGTATCAAATCATCAAAATGTAAGCAGTGCTGATGCACAGATAAAATATGATAGAAAACAGGTGCACGACCTGTGGAAAATATCAGGCCCGCAACAGGCTGTTATATGGCACAGAAATTCAAGAGAAAAACACTAAAAAACATATGAAATTATATACCTCGCACATGATTCACGTACGGCATTACTTGCTTTTGGCATTCATTTTAAGCAGCAAATAGTTACAATTTCAGGTGGGAGTGAGTGAGTGAGTAGGGTTTAACGTAGAAACAAACACAATATAGGTCATTTCGGGGACGGCCTTTCCAGGCAAATGCACGAACACATAATAATGAAACAGAAGTTTAATGCTTACAACAATGGAATAGAAAGTTTAACCTAAATTTACAGAAAACCTAATATGAAACAAAACACAAAAACGACCTAAATCTAAAACTATAAAAAAACTCGCCATTATAACTGTGCATATGCAAAAGAAATGGCAGTTCTAATAATTTACCCTCCAGACAGTCATCAATCTCATAATGTTGTCTATCGGGCTTGTTAGAATACACAAGTATGTCATGTGTGCAGTTTTTCACAATTAATGATAATAGCACTTTGGATTAATCCTGTCCGCAGTGACTTCAAGACCATGTTACGTAAAATATACAGAAAAAACCAACTGAGACCTTGTTGTATCGGTCGGCAGGAATACGACTGAGTATGATTGGTTCCATGGTGGCCGTGTCTCCAAACCATGCTTCCGGGATGAAAAGCGCACAGATCACGTGACACCAGCCTAACACATCGGCAACATCAACATTAGTCATAAATCACACATTCAACGACAGCTCATGTTATCGACCAAACTTTGAAATTTAAAACAAATCATTATCAATGGAAACAGAATCTTGCAGAAAACCGAAAACCAGATTGCCTGCTTCTACTAAGAACGCTATGTTAATTGCTAAATATCAGAATTCAGAAACATAATTATGGCAAAAACAACAGCACATTCCTTGTTTCTACGAAATTTGCTACTGCCAAACTTTTTTTTGTATTCAAAAGGCAAACTGAGTTATATACGATTGTTGACTCAATGATCACATATATTTGATATTTGAGTCTGAAATCGTTGAAAAATACTATGCGACACACGAACGGGTTGATATCACCCCTGTAAAAAGCTCATTATCTCAGCAAATATACAAGACAGAAAGCTGAAATTTTGCATGTATGCTAATAACACATTCCAGTGCACATTGTAATTTTTGTGTAAAATTTTGAGATGGTCGGGTGTAAAACTTCATAAATTCTGGTTGATTTGACACGGAACGACCCTAACAACTAAGTCTTATTTGCTATTTTTTGTATGTAACATGGTTACTAAAAAACAAAAAGAAACAAAAGTTAACATATAATCTAGAGAATCTTGTAGATATAATAGTCAATGAGCTGACTTACTCCCATTGTCCGTTCTTTTAAGTGCACCTTCTTTCTGCGGACACAACTCGCATCGCTGCACGGTCCACAAATACACATGTTTATGAAACATATTAACTGCACAGACTTTCTACTGCACTATTCGCTGCAATAAAAAAATGTCAATGTTGTCCAATTACAATACACGATTCGAAGCATGCCAATTTGCCTGTAAGTGGTAACAGGCGTAATGTGCTGGTCTGAATCCGATGTACAATATAGCCAATAGATAATGACATTAAACCTGTGGCAGTTCTAGCGCTCAATATATGGGGGGCAAAGCCCCATGGCATTTGTGGTATCATGAGCCTATAACGGGGGTGTGGGGGCGGAGCCCATAGCAGGGTCTAGGGCAGAGCCCCTGAAGCTGAAGCATTTTTGGTTTTGGGGCATTCAATGGAAGCTGCAAATTTGCCCACTTTTCTAAAATTTGGTAACACAAAGAAATCAGATATTTGTGTTATCTTTGCAAAAAATCATGGGTGGCCACGAAACTGGGAGGGGGGCTGGAGCAAAACTGGCGGGGGGCTGTGCCCCTCCCGGCCCAAGCCTAAAACCACCACATACATAACCAGAAAGTCGGTCACACAAGTCAGCCTGTCTATTCTTGTGGCTAGATGTAATTCAGTTACCAGTAGAAGCTCCAGGGCCAGGAAAAACATATGTCTCAAGAAAAGCACAAACTTTCAGTTAACTAGTTTTTCCTGGCAACTGGGTAACTGTAATTAACAGGGACAAAATACAGTTATGTACCAGTAGTCCTCAAGACCAAAACTCTTCAGGGACAAAAGAATAAAGTCTTGGTCATGAGGGAAAAGTCGTGTTTATATCACAGACATACCACTCTGGCCGCACGTTCCTGAGACTCGCACTTTCGGCAGTACCATGATCCAACAGGTACAGTGACAATTCCATAGCAAGCTAACATAACACACGCAGCATATATGTTAATTTTCCATCCACACTTTACACAAACCAACCTGGTGCTATTTTCTATCCACCACAGTCAAACAAAAAAAACTGCATAAATGCTTTCCCATCCATGTACATAGAAACAGCCATGGTCATAGGCCATGTGCACTGTGCACATATCGTTGGTCTATAAGACCACGTATTAATTTATCATTCAGAAATTTGCAATTACTGGGCAACTTCAATTTTTGACTTAAGACTTTTGACTTAAACTTTCGCTAAGCCAAAGTCAAAGCTGAACACTAAAGTCCGTACTTCGACCAAAGTTCAACTAAACTTCATGGTCAAGTCATTTTAAGCGTTTTCGTCCAAACTTTGGTCTAAATCTATAGACTTAGAATAAAGTTTAGGCCAAAATGATTAAAATGGAAGAAAATTAAGCCAGCGGGAAATAAATCAACCAGTTATGCTTGGATTTGCTTATTCAATTGCGCGACACATGCAATGACATAATTATGTAATGACTTACATCATTATGAAGTCATTATGGCATTCATTTTAATACCAAACTGCTTTAATTTAATAAACTATCCGTACGTATAAGACTGTACACTATGTCTCAGAAAAAAAACCAGTCAAAATTGTTTTTGTCATAACTTTGTCAAATTTCTACCAACTTTAATAATTAATGGCAAAAAGATGGCCAATACGATAGTATTATGAAATGTGCACTCATTTACCACCTCGCCTAATTTATGTCAACGCACTACAGTGTAAAACACAGATGCTCCAAATTGTTACATTATGTGCATTATGTGGTGCTTATTTGTATTGGATTGCTTGTCTTTGCATCATCAACTCGACAGAGAGTGCCACGTGATTTATTAATTTTGTGGTATTAAATATTTTATGGCAAAAACAGCAGACAACACAATGGCTGACTGATGAGCTTAAAACACATCTATTCAATAAGTGAATGTCGTTTGATCAGTCGCTTGTTGATTCTGCTATCAACCAGTGGCGTTGCATCTAAGCCATTGTTTTTGTACACAGGGCCCACGGAACACAATTTCTGATGATTTGCAAGCGAGTAGTTATACAAGCTTATAATTCTGCTATATAATTTACACTGAGATTTATTATGTGCTTAATTGAGTCATTACAGAGTGTACTTAGAAAATAACTCAGTGTTATGCAACAATTTGGAACATCTATGTTTCACACGGTGGTGCATTGACATAAATCAGGTGAGATGGAAAATGAGTAAACCTTGCATAATTTCTTTGTCTTGGCCATCTTCGTGCAAAAAATTATCAAATTTAGTAAAAATTTGACAAAGTTATGACAAAAACAATTTTGACTGTTTTTTTCTGAGACATGGTGTAAATAGTTGCCATGTTTTCGCTCAGCTAAAATCAAAAGTTGAAGTGGACTAAGGCCCAGTGAAAGTTTAGCCTTAAGAGCTTAAAGCTATCTCTTCCATGCAAACTGAACCAACTTTAGCCAGGTTAGTTCAACTAAACTTTGAGGAAAGGTGTACTTTGCGGAATGCGGAATTTTGAAAAGATGTATTTTGCGGAATTTCCACTGTGGAAATTCAGCGGAAATTCTTTGCGAAATAAGGTGTATTTTGCGGAATTAAAACTGTGGAAAATGCTCTTGTTGTTGAGTTACGTCACTTGAATGGGTGTACAATTCTACAGAGCGCTCGACCACCATGCCCACAAGCATCGTTGTGCCTTGCAGTAGGAAATATTAGGCTAATTTTTATCATTGTTTTGGTAGACCTACATTACCTTGATTTAGTATTTAGAATTTTAATCAGGCGTTTTAATCGATTTGTTAATTTTAGCCAATCAAAACATCACACAAATGGCTGAAAAACGAACTGATTGTTGTTATTTTTCTAAAACTTTTATACAATGTAGAAAAAATGGCAATGACGATGCTGTACACAAATTAGGCCTAATGTAATCAAAGCTTGCAAAAGTAGAGGTGTTCGTCGTCGCCAGCTCGATGTTAGACAGGCGCTGATGCCAAGCCACGAGATGCTGCATGAAGCTGTCTGTGATCGTGCCTTCATAGCAGTCAGTCAATCAGATGAAACAACACAGTAGGCCGCATCAGGAATCGTTTGTAGATTGGGCTTAAGCTGTACTTGAGTTGACCTTGCATTCGCGTGTGATGCAGGCCTGTCGAGAGCCACAGCGGGGCCTGGGGAAACATTCTTGCAAGGCCCCCAAACATTTTCATGGGGCCCCTCTGAGAAGAAAATTTTAAAATTTTTCTTTTCAAAATGGTACATTTTGGCGTACTTTATATTTCTGGCCAACGATGGGGCACCCAAACGTCGTGGGGCCCAGGGTGGCTAACCCCCCTATCCCACCCTCTCGATGAGCCTGGTGTGATGTGCCAGCTTATGCTCGTGAGTTAACGGGACTTCAAGGCGTTTCAAGAGTTAAGTTGAAGACGTCATTGCATGATTATTTTGCCGAATGTGTGACCGCGTCGTTTGTGATGTGTCAATGTCAATTTGAGACTTAAATGTAAGCCTAAGCCTATGCAAAGTTGATTATTTGATTTTATTTGAATTTTGCGGAATGCGGAATGCGCCAATGCAAAATGCCAAAAAATTCTAAGGTGTAATTTGTGGAACATTCCGCAGCTGAAATTCCACAAAATACACCTTTTCAAAATTCCGCATTCCACAATTCCGCATTCCGCAAAGTACACCTTCCCAAACTTTGGTCTAAGTAGGTACTTAGACCGAAGTTTGATCCAAGTCCAGGAAGACATTTTCTGCAATAATAACAACAAAATACACCTGCACTATGTATCATCAGAGATGTCATATTAATGTGTGTTAATTAATGCACTTTAATATTTAATACTTTAATACTTCTGTATAAATCGGCATACCCAGATGCTTGTCAACTGTGGTTGTTCACCATAAGCTGTTACTGACCGTAGTTTTGTTGCCTCGCCAGCTGGACCGTGCAGTAGGTGAAAAATACAAATAAATGATTTCTGATTATTAGAGTAAATGCTAAATATGACCCACATATAAAAAGTCAAACAAATGGAATGGGAAGAGATTGCGATCAGCAAGAACTACGTGAAAGCATCCAAAATAAAAACTACACACGACTATTACGTGTACGTATACTGCATTTATATGCTATTGGCAGTAGCGTCAGTCAGTTTGACCGCAGACGTACCTTGATGGACAGCAACATTGCAGCCATGGCCGTCACAGTACACTAACGGATTTTCGTCCCAGCCACGCTCGTCGGAACAAACGCAACAACCGCCCACCATCTCTTTCATGGTGGAGCGATCGTTGTAAACATTTAATCCGTTTACAGGCGTCGACGAATTAGCAGAAATTACGACAATCTGACATATTTCACCCCACAAACAACAAAGACGCCGCAGATGCCTCCCGCCGTTAAAGAACTTAAGCTCCGCCCTTTCCAATCTTGGCACTGGCAATGGCTATTGGCTAACGGTATTTCGCAAATTTGCACCAACGCAGCTGAGACCTGCAGTGGTATGTCAGTCACTTTCGAAGGAAAATGGTGTTCTGACGATTGACAAAGATAGGCCTATTCAAGACATCCAGCTGTCACAGCTGTCCGATTTGGATTTGGACGACAATGACGCACTCCGACTTCATGATTTGCTCGCTACCTTCGACATCGTCCAGCATGTCAAAACGCCGACACATCGGGGTGGAAGTGCGCTGACGTTCCCTGACTACGCGCCAGATAAGGTCAGTGTCGATCCTTTTGGAATGTTCTCTGACCACGCGCTGGTCACCTGCCGGTTACTTGCAAGCGTCGGTCAAGCCACGACTGCTGAACGTCTGGTCAGGAGATGGCGTCGTGTCGACCGTGCAGTTCTGCGCCGCGCTCCGGAAGACAGTCTCACGATGTCAACCTGTGCCGGATGACGCCGACATAGACGATCTGTTTGCAACGTACTATGATGTTCTGTGTGACATCGCTGATCGTCTAGCTCTGCACTCTGCAGCATGCTTCACGTCGTCCAGCCGGTCGTCTTGCGCTGTGGTTCGACGCCGACTGCCGCGTTGCACGTCGTCACTGCCGTCGTCTGGAGTGACGTTACCGACGCACACGCCATGTCAATGATCGCCGTCTGTGAGTCGAGGCTGTACGCAGCCGACTTCGACTGTATCGAGAAAAGAATGAGGCGTACTGGCTGAACCGTCTTTCACAAAGCGGGCACTCAACGCCGCAGCTGTAGCGATCACTGGTGGCCAGCATAGTTGACCAGTATGGTTTTCTGGCAACCTGGCTCAGTTGTATTATGTTATCAATAATTAGTTGTATTTTTGTTTAAGCCAAATAAATTTTTTCTTCTTCTTCACTGACGTCAATGCTGGGTCGTGATCGTGGTACGTCTGGTAGCATGCTACTGGTCGCACCGCTGATCAGTATGTTCGCATCGTTCTTCGCTCGATCGTAATTAAAGTCGACGACGTCAGGACGTCAACTGCTGGTGCGCCGTTTACGTTCGACTCGAGCGTCGACCTCGTTGTCGTCTTTTCGCGGGTGTGAGGTTTTCTGCGTAATGATGAGTTCGACTTACAACTAAGAACTGTTTCAGCTTTAGGCCTAGTTGAAATTTTGCTACAAAGAGCCTATAATAACACAGTTTTTTTACGAAAAATAGTAACATTTAATATAAGCGAAAATAGGCCCAATGCAATCCAATATAGGCCTAGTGCATAAAATTTGGTGGGCGGCCGGAAATTGCTTTAAAAGAACGATAATTTAGTGATAATTTATAAACAAAATAAGTTACTGTTTATCGAAACGTCACTGTGACGTCATCGGCAGTAACTTGGTAACCTGTTTCTGAAAATTAAATAGCAGTTTTAGCTTTAACATTTTTAATACTGAAAAATCGGTAGGCCATTATGTTAAAAAATCATCAACTTCGTTGTTTTTTAACAAAATCAAATTTTGCTTGGCAGTTAGAAGTCAAACGATTCATTCAATAAACGTGTAAAATTTTAAATTAAAATTCTGAACGGTTGCTGAGAAAATAACGAAAAACTTTAGCGGGCTATTTTTTGCCACATGCACCCTTTTTATCGCAAAAATAATCAACATTTTGTATTAGTTAACAGTAGGCAATATTAGGTTAAAATAAAAGCAGACCTTTAACCATAGGCGGCGACATTTATTGGGGGTACAGCAGAGTCGGATTTGAGTTTTGCAAACGGGTAAGGAATTTTGAACCTGAGTCTGGGTGACAGGTTTCTGCTACAAAATTAATCACTAACACATACATTATCAATTCAACGCAAACATTCTCCTACGTAAAACATATTAAGTTGCAATATTACACTAAAACAAAAGAAACTTATCACGCGCGAAACTTATCATGCTACAGTGCATATTAGATATCGTAATTCTGTCCGCACGTCCGACTGTCTGTGTCTGTATTTTAGACTGAGTGTCTGTCGGTCTTTCATAACCCGGCACCAAATCATGCCCAGTTCAGATAGAGACTCCGGCTTTTCACTATTATGATAACGTAGGTCCTCTAGTTTCTGGTAACAAAATGTTGTCTCTGTCGAACGAACGAGGGTGTCATAGTGGATTACCCCCTGAAAAGACGTTATTTCACCGCTATTGACTTGTCTGGCGTGAAAACGGTTGCAGATAGGCACAGATTATAATTGTTGATCATAACAAGCACTGTTGACGAGCTTTTAGTGGTATCAGTATCGATGACCTTGAATGATCTTGAACACCCAAAATATCCTAAGAGTTTGATTGTTTTTTTGCAATTTCCGGCTGTGGTAAAAACAACCTGAGAACAGGAACTGCAATAGGCTGTCGCGCGTCTCATGAGCATTAGCTCAGTTTTCTTGTTAATGCGCTCGATGTCAGGCAAACGCCGCCTTAATTCCAAGCGTTTGATGGAGCGATTTAAAAACTTATGCAGACAGATTGATCTAGACCTATTCGATAAAAGAAAAAAAAGCAATTCATTCAGTCAGATTTCGAAATTGCTCGAAACTGCTACACAACGTTTAGTCGTCGTTCTCCACTTTGAGTCTGACGTCTATGAAAGTTCTTCCGGGTCTTTTCGCATCCTCGTAAACATCTTTGTATGCGTAGCAGTAGAAGAGATTGGTGATCGGCAAGTGCTTGGTGGCCGGTAGATACTTAAGCACGTTAAAGTACTCCAGGATAAGCGCCGTTCGTATAATCTCGAACCTCCAGACACCTGCAGAACACTTATTCAACAAAATACAGTCCAAGTCGAGAAGGGAATAACGGTGGGTAGTGAACCCGGGACCCTCGACGTTTGGGGCCCGCCGTTAAAAAACGCACATTTTTCCTAACCCCCCCGTCCCCATCTCAAATTTGAGAGTGTTCGCCTTGCACTTGATCGCAGAAATTTTGCACTCGAAGAGCTGAGACAGCGGGCTAAATAGTCGTGCTACCGTTTAGCCACAATACATGCGTTACAGACTGACGACGACAGACAGACGACACATCGTACCAAAAACTCGACCTTAACGATCGGCCAAAAAATCTAACCACTGACTACATGAACTGTAGTTGACCTCCTGCGCTCAGCGTTCTGATAGTCTACGTGCACGTTGGCACGATCTTGTCTAACGTGTGTGTAACACTATCTCCGTAAACAATCGTTTCGTAGACGTCTTTTAATTTTACATTTTTGGCTCAAAAATTATTGTTTTAAAATACTTTTGGTCATTTGTTGTAGTGCTTCTAACACTGCTAAAATGTGTGTCTGCCACACATTAATAAACAAGCCGGTAGGCGACGTGGATTGCGACTAGCCTAGGCCCCTACTAACGATTGCAGTTTTGCGGACAGACTGGAGACAGACAAACAGCAGACGCAGACACCCTGTCACACCCACACACACGCTGCTGACAACAAGGGTCGCTTATAGCAATACAAGACAAGTGACGTTAGGTAAAATCAAGTTTTGATAAAACTAATTGAAGATCACGTGGCCAATGGAGTGGACTCGACGTTATGTGATTTCCTATTTTGTGATCAATGACAATTGATCACCATCATGTGTGCGTCTATTTTGCACGATTATAGAAACATGAAGCCTCAAAGATATCGGGGTCACGAGTTTGAAGTTTTGGGGTCACGTGACGTCATCGGTCACCGAAGTGTATCCGATGCTCGGTTGCTGAGATATATCCGTTTGAAGATGCCAAACTCTGGACAACGCCGTACTAAGACCCTGAGCTGACGCGTCGCAAGCTAATTCTGAGCTACTGTGTTACCTTTGGCGTGTCTCTTGGCGTCTTCATAGCGATTGTTCATCATGGCGATCAGAACGTTCAGCAGGATGATGGCCGTGAAACAGATGTAGAAGGCAAACACGATGCGGAACAGTCCCATGCGCTCGTGCAGCTCTTCGCGAGTCTCCTCGAAGAATGACCCGATTCCCAGCGCCGAGATGAGCACATCGTAGACCGTCGTACGAACCAGGACATCCTTCGCACAGTGGTACACATGTAGCGGCCATCTCGCTAAAAACTCACTTTTCTTTTTCTCGTGAATTTACTGAACTTTTTCTCTAAACGCAAACAGCACTTTTTCCACAAACAACTCCCCTGGTTTCCCGAAAACATACCCAAGTATTTTTCTAAACAGACACTCCCCCTTTCTTTTCAAAATGCAAACGACTTTTCTATATAAACTCGCTCCATTTTATTTCCAGCAACACACCCCGCTTTTTTCCCATAAGCTCCGGCTTACTAGGCCTTACTCTCGTCCTATTTTTCGTTATTCGCATAATCTATTTTTTGGAGGTTGCTCGTGCAATACGTAACTCGCATAAGTTTCTGGAAAAGAGTGGAGTGAGTTTCTGTAGGAAGGAGGCCGCCGTGTACCACCGTACCTTGGAGGTCTCGATCTTCATGCGCAGCGCGTGTAGCGAGAACGCGAAGCCGACGACCGTGTAGACGAAGACCAGGAAAAAGCTGAGCACGATGTCCTGCCCAATCAATTCACAGAATCCCCCTATCTTAAGACAATCTTGAATCAGTTTCCACACGTACACGCACAGAACAACGACGAATCTTATGCCACGTCTTAAGACAACATTATGCAATTTTGTGACAAATCGTAGATTAATGTCTGATAGCCTACAAATTCTGTATTTTAAAAAATTACAAAAATGACTATGAATTAAGCACAGCGGCTCCATTCACAGACACTGTCGCAAGATTTATCTAAAGATAGGCCTAGACCTATGTCTTAAAAGCATAATCCTAAAACAACAGTTAGGCTAATAGGCCTATGTACTAAAATATTTTTTATTTATGTATAAGCAACTTACGAATTGTCTTGAAGACATCGAACGCAATCATAAGATTTTATCTTAAGATATATCTAAAAACTAAATTCGGCCAACGTCGTACGCTCGTACGCTGACCGTGATGTTTGGAACCGACTTTCGGAAACTCTCCGCCAGTCGGAGACACGAAGCACATTTTAAGAAACTTTTTTTAAATTTATTGACAGAATCTTATAACATTTGTTAGGCCTAAACTTGATACATCTGATGTTTTATTTGCAAATGCTCGTTAAACCATACTGACTATGATGATGATGAAGAAGTATTTTGTGAATTAGCTCGTAAATATGTCTCAAGATCATCTTTAAAAATTTTCTGGTAAATCGAGCCCAACCTGGACGACGATCTCGTTAAGTACGATAAGAAAAACGTAGAAATGCTCAGTGATGCGACTGAACAGGACAAAGTTTGACATCCAGCCGAATAGAAACACCATCGACAGTGCTTCCAAATAGAGCTGACGATCGTCCGAGTGACCGTGCCTGTCGTCACAGAGTTGACAATCATCAGTTATGGTACTTATTATTTAAATATTAATGTATGCACTGACCAGTCAATGGCCAATTTACCTTAATTCACGATTAAATTATTTAAAACTTAACTTAACCGGACGTGAAGTGATCATAGACTGCTGTGAAACTTACTATACTAGCCTATAGAACTAAAAGCGATCAACTATGCACTTTTCTAAAATACTAGGCCTACTTCCAAACCTGTAAAAATCAAACAGTAACTACATCTAAATTATTTCAATAGTATTTTAATGCTATTGACTTTCTATTTATATGTGTTAACCTTTTGTCTTTTTCGATGAATAAAGATGTATTAATATATTTCAGTAGCAGTGGCGCCTGCGTTAATACGCTGAGGGGTGCAGACGTGCGCAAGAACTCGTAATTTTCCGAGAGGCAGTTTCAAATTTTCGAGTTGCGGCAGACATGCTGGAAATTTAAACGGAAAAGATAATAGCTGATCAAAAGTTTAGTTTTGATTCTAAATTCCTTAAAATAGAGAATTTTTATTCCAGAAGTTTGTATATTTGGAAGAAAATTTTTGGAAAAAAAATTTCCGACAAACTGACATTATAGGAGCGGCGGAGGGCAACTGCTCGCTGCCCTCTGCCAGGACGCCACTGTTTAATAGTAAAGGACTAAAGGCCAATTCACACCTACGACGTCGAAGCGACTCAACTCAACTGTTGGGTTGAGTCGCGTCGACGTCGTAGATGTGAATCGGCCATTAAATTTAACCGTGCCTGTGGAACCAGATGAAGACGGAGACGCAGTAGCCTATGAGCGGTAAACTGTGCCCGGCGGCGAGCAACATCTTGGTCGGCCAGACGGCGAAGTTCAGACGACGAAGCACCCTCAGCCCCGAGCTGTCGTGCGTGAAGTTGTTGCGCGCGTACTGCGCCAGATAGACGGCCGTGTTCCACAGGAACCGGAAGAAGAATTCCGTCGAGCCGCCGAAGAGCACGACGGTCGGCCAGATCAGCCAGAGCACGCGCGGCGACTCGCGCTGCCTAGCAACCGACGACGCCGTGACTCCGCTTCCGTTAGCTGCACCCAACGGCGCGGCGTAACAGCGGGAATTGGTCGGACCGAACATGTGCGCCAGCGTGCAAGTATCCGGGATGTAGAACACGGAGAAGAAGATCATGAAGATAAGCTGGATAAGGCCGAGAAATAGGTAGTAGCGCTGGACTAGGCCGAAGTACGGCTTGGTCAGTTTCCTTAGAGGCTGGGTGGCGAGAATGTTCTTATTCTTCCACTCATCGCGGTGCAGCAGAAGCTCCTGGAGGTACGGGATCTTCGGTCGATGAGGTACTTTAAAATCCTGATCCGCGGCGTCCGGAGGATCATCGGGCGGGTTTTCCACCAATGTCTTTCCCAGTAATTGCAATCCCGGGATTTATTTTTCAGTCTCGAAATTCGGGAATAAATAATTTGTAATCGCAGAATCCCGGGATCAGGTTTTCGAGATTAGGCGTACAGATTTGTCATTATTTAACGTTTAGACTACAGTTATATAGTAGACCCCTACCGATAGGCTAGTGTAGGGAGTGACTGTGATCGACTGCTAGAATGTAACTTACAGTGCACAACAAGAACTCCTGAGCGCAAAATTTTTCACGATACGGCTAAAATTGTTATTTTAAAATCTATATAGCCTAGCACTCGACAAAGTAATAGTTTAACGGATTTTTGTAACTCAAAAATTCCGGAATTCGGGATTGCCTGAAACGGCCAGGATCCCGGAATTTGAAATGCCGGAATTGCAATCACTTGTCGTTCGGCTGGCGTCGACGCCCGCCGGTGGTTGAGTGCTGACGAAGTCGGTGACGTCGAAGCATGTGTATGAGCACATCACGCGTAGACGACGATCGTTCCTCCGAACGCCAAACTCGTCGAACTATTATACACGATGCGGCAAAAACATCCTTTGAAGTATTTTGCTATTTCTGTACAACCACTTTAACTTTTAACGCAGAATACAATCAACGCATTTATTACCTGTTTATACGCGCATGCACTGGTTAAGCGGCATTTCATAGGGCCTATTCTCTTACTGTTGCAAAGTTACATAGGCCCCTGTTAATTTTTGGCGAGACGACATCGTAATATTACAGATTCGAAAACTTAGACCTACATATGTATTGAAAACAGTCGAGTGCATTTTGTTGCTTTCAGTGTCAAAGAGACGTAATGTTTATAAACCAAGTCTGTGCAGTTTTTTTTAAATGTCTGATCGTAGTGTTACTGCTATTTTTACGGTCGCTGATCTCAAACAAACACTCCAGATGATTTGGAACAACGTCGTTTGGCTGTTAAAAGCTCCACTAAGAAATTAAATGTTATATTATTGTGAAAGCTCGCGATAAGCAGTCTGAGTTTTCATGCCATTGTAAATTTCTTTACTGTGTTGTTCGAATAACAGCGTTTTTTTTCTATACAGAGCAATCATCTTGCGCCTTTCGTACGGCACGCATTCTGCTACATGTGAACGCAAGAAATGACGATTTGGTTGGAGAAAAAATTAATAACTTCGTCGCAGTTATAGAGAACGACATGCTCTGCAGCACTGATAGGTACATAGTAATTGTTAATAAGCGTGCACAATTTTTGCGTTAAAATTCTACACGGTTGCTGAGAAAATAGTAATTAACTTCATGGGACGTTATGTTTTGCCGCACCCTGTAGACGCCGTCGGTGTTGAGAATGGCGGTAAGCATCTCGGCCGCTCCGAGGTCAATAGCTCGCTGGATCATGTTCTTGCCGTCTGCCGCCAACGGTTTCGTGGTCAGGTGGATCATCGTTTCTCGTAGGATCTCGCGATAGTCCGCCGAGCCGCGGATCAAGCATTTCCGGTTGTCCCGCAGGCACCTGAGATGGCGTCGTGGGTTTTAAAAAGAGGGCGAGACATGAAGTAGCATTTTTCCGACAGACGCTGCTGCAAATTTTCCACAGAATTTTGACAGACAGCTGCAAATTTTAGACAGGGGAGATCGTGGGTGCTCAAAATTTTAACTTTGCCCCCAAATGTTCCCAAAACTGGGGTTCTCAGCCCCAAATTTTAATTTTTTACAAAAATTATTCCGACAAGGAAAGAATTTTCCGACAAATTTTTGACAGCCCAAAATTTAAGGGACGTAATAACCTCCCCCTGAACCCTTAGCCAAGACGCCAGTGGGCACCTCCAGGTCACCACGTTGTCCACCACAGCCTGGTAGACAGCCAGAAACTTTTCCGTCATTTCCGGGTTTTTGACGGATGTGATGATGATGTCGTGCAGGACCCCGCGCGACACGTCGGCGCCGTGCCGAATGAGCAAAGCCACGGCTTCGGCGTTGCCATTGACGGCGCACGTGCTCAGTAAAGTGGCGGCTTTATCGACCCGATTCTCGTCGACCCGGTCGACGTCCCAGCCGGCGTTGGTCGGTCGGAAGGTCGTCAGAAGGTGAATGATGGTGTTCGGATTGCTGGACTTAGCAGCCACGTGGAACGGCGTGTCGAGCTCGGAATTCTGCAGACGCGGATCGGCGTCACGTAATTCCAAAAAGAAGTCCGCCGTCACGTTCACGTTCCCTGCAGCAGCCGATGTTATTCAGTTATATAGTTTGTAGATCTACAAGAAACCCAGCTGTCGCTAGGTAGAGTTGGCCGGCCGTTCGTACCGTCTGTCTGAATTCTGGTTGCCGCACGTAGATAATGGAGGGAGTCAGAAACTATGCGTTGAAAATTGCTACCAAACCGCTACAGATGGCCACATGGTTAATATTGACATCCTGTAGTAACTTGCCATCGTTCTATCTAACAGAGTCATCGCCGACCCTCTACGACGTACTGTTGAGGCACAACACAATGTTAACCTAGGAGGTAGGCGGGCAGAAAGTTGCGATTTTCTGACGGAATTCAGACGAACAGTTAGGTGCATAATGCACATTTCTGACAGGGTGTACCAGTGACGTTGCCAGGATTTAGTTGTAGTGGGGGCACTTGGGGGATGGGGCATGGGAAGGGGTGTCCCCTCCCCATGGGGAAAAAATCTGCCCCCTTCCAAGAAAATTTTTGAATTTTTGGTGTGAAAATGACGAATTTTTGGCACTATTTTTAGTAACTGAGTAGGCTCCTAGGGGGCACGTGCCCCAAGTGCCCTCCTTATGGCTACGCCAGTGGGGGGTAATGTTGCCCCTAGGTTTCCCCAAAAATGCTGACGACATTTTTCCGACAAGAAAATTCACCGACAATTTTCCAGCAGCCCAAATTTCAACGTGGGGAAATTGCTCGACGCCTGCAGCGATTGGCTATTACATATTGTAAGAAAAACTACCTGCTGCTACATGAAGGGCGGTATTCCTCCCGGACTCTGGGCAGCTTCGCTGGTTCAGCAGGCGGAAATTGTCGCCGCGATGGGCAGCTGAGTGAACCAGAAGTCGCGCGATCTCCGGGTTTGGCGTGATGGCCAGAGCAGCCGAGTGTAGCGGGGTACAGCCGTTCTTGTCTGCTTTGAGCGTGGCACCCAGCTTCAGTAGGATCCTCACGTCATCCAGGTGCTCGAACTCTGCCGCCAGATGGAGCGGGGTCTGACCGTACTGGTTCAGCACGTCCACCTGATGAATAGGCTACAAAATAGTGCTATCGACGCGTTGATTTTTTAATGACGTTAACGCATGCGCTATTTTTTCAACGCATGCGTTAACGCGTTAATTAATGCATAATTATATTGCTAAGTTTTATGTGGACTACAATACATCGACAGAGTATCTGGAATGACGACCGACACAACGAACTCGTGCCGGTGTCGCAGGACCGTGACAGTAAATACGGAACGGCAACAGAACAATAATTTTCAGTTATCCAAATAGGCCTATTATTCTATCGTCAACCGCAGTTTAACAGAATATTGGCATTTCTGCTTTGCAAATTTAGTAAATCCACGTATTTTTAACACGCGTTATTTTTTAACGCGAGTAAGGCCTATTTTTAACGCGTTAAGTTAACGCGTCAATTCGACAGCTCCAGTACACGGAGATGCAATAAACGCTAACAAAAAAACAAGAACGTCTCGCTAGCGCTAGGGAAGTAACGCTATAGCATATACAGTTCTTGTTGCAGTACTGACATTTAAGGTCAATGATTTACATATCATTTGAAAGCCGATGTGCGACTTCCTCTTAGTGATTAGCAACCTTGGTCCTATCTTTCACCGTTTCCTAGATATGGCCAGTTTTCCGTTGAGAAACGCTCATTTTTCTACCCCTTCCATTTAACTTCAAATTTAAAAGTGTTCCTCTTGCACCAAATTAGTGGAATTTTGCATCCCTATGCCTAAGACACATGGCTAATTATGTGTGTAAGACAAGTGTTCGTAAAATCTAACCCTTAGCCATAATATATTCCTTACTGAGATACGGCAGATGGACAGACAACGAGACGGACAGACAGGCGACAACTATGCCGATAACTTCACCGTTACTAAGTATAGGGTCGGCTAAAACTATAAATACCACTTGTAAACGTTTACTATACCTGGTCGGGTGTGATGAGTCGTTTCAGCTGGCTAATGCAGCCGTGCTGGGCGGCCACGTGTAGAATGTGGATCTCACGACTAGACCGTGGGTTGACCTTGGCCGAGTCGTTGTTAGCACGGCCGTTCAAGAACGATGTTATCAACGATGTCAACTTCGGCTGTGCTGTCATTAGTCTTAACAATGTGACCGGCGCATCGGCTTCGTCCCCACTGCTGTCGTTACTACTACAACTGTCGTCGTCGTCATCTTCAAAGTTGTCGTAGTTGCTATCGTTGTCCTTTTCCTTCTGTCAGCAGAGTCGTGAGTTTGAAAAAGTAGGCGGGACATGCATGGGCTTTTATCCCCCAAAATCTATAATCGAAATTGTGCTTACATTCCTCCGTCCCACCTTCTCTTTTCCCTCTTTCCCCCTATTTTCACCGTCTTTTATCCCCTATTTTTACTATTTATCTTTCCATTTTCGTTTCTTCTTTCCTTTTTGTCCCTCCTTTTCTTTCTTTTCCGGGGTCCCGCACCCTTGGTCCAACTAGAAAGTTTGTGGCAACGCTGTAAGTTCCCCGAACAAGTCCGAGCAGATCCCGGCCGCCAAACGATTTGTGGTGCATTTAAGCTAAAATTAACAGTGCTTCTAATAATAGCAATTTTGCGTGCACCCTCAACAATGCTTCTACTACCCTATTTTTCACTGCAGGGCGCAAGCTGCGCCCACCAGGTGTAAGCATAAAGCCCTTGTGGCATGCAGGAAGTTGGCAATTTTCCGACGGACAGATACTGCAAATTTCTCACAGACAGCAGCATTATTATCTGATCGACATAGTAGATTCTGAGTGCTTAAAAGTTCAATTTTGCTCATAAATTTTCTTCTTCGTAGAAACGGGAGTTTTCAGCCGCGCACTTAGGCCTACATTTCTGGGCGAACATTTTCCGACAAGAAAAAAAAGATTTTTCCGACAACCCCAAAATTTAGGGTGGGCAATTTCCCCCTCCTCCCACTACGCCCCCTCCTGTCACGACGCCACTGCCTTTTGTTGTCGATGTAGAATGTTTCTCTCTCCGCCGCTGAGAGCGTCTGCAATGGCGCTCTTGGCTCGGTTCAAATCGCCGCCGGCACAGATCTTCAACCAAGTCGCAGTCGACGTCGGAAACCGCTCGGACGTCTTGTTCCAGATCTCGTCAACGTCCTCCATCTGCGGACAGATACGCATCGCTTGGATGTTAAGGGTTTATGCAATGTATCAACAGCCAACGAAGTCAACTTAGCCTGCCATCCCTTTGGGGTAGGTAAATCGAGTACCGGCCTCTCTGGCTGTGGTCGGAGTGGGGCGCGTTTACTTGCGTTGAATGGCAAGTGTGTGATCTCATATAGGGCCTAGCGGGTAACGCTCCGTAGTTCCCACGAAGAGCAATAATAAACAGCATTTCTTTTTCTTACGTTTTTAACATTCAGCAGATCTACAGCAGCATTAACGTCGTTTTAGTGAACAAATTATTTATACGGCTACACAACATAAAATCAGCATTTGCTAAGGTCTATTCTATGGCAGATCAAAGCATCCTGTTTACTTTGAGTACCTTTCTTGTCACTGGTATAACACATTCAAAGTTGTTGTTTTCTTAAGACTCAAGCATTAATGATTATTTTCAAATAAAAATGTAGCATTTGCATAACGACAATTATTGTCGCAGACAAACAACCTGGCAAATACGTTAGGCCTGCACGTTTACGATAGCTAAGCATGAGGGAAAAGCTGTCTTAAAATCTCTGCAATTTACCATTCTTTTTAACGAGTAATGCTTATGCGTGTACTGTGAAAGGCTAGAACTTACCTCAGAAAGCACCCGTGTGAATTTTAAATATTTTTCATCGTATCTTACTGGAATATCGCACCAACAGTAATTACAGTCTGTGAAAGGGGTAGCAAACGACAGTCGGCCGTAGACAGCGAATCTTGCTAGTTCTCATGCGCTATGCAAAAACTACCTAAAAAGACCCGCTCGAGAGATTGTGTTTGCGCGAAGTGGATCATATAAACTAACGACGACACCGTACGATGCGAACATAATAGGCTACAGCACTGCAGACAGTGCTTTTTGGTGGTATCAGTAAAATAACACGCTGTTTTTACGCTGCTTAGGCCTATGCCATGTTGGTCGCATTAGGCGCCTTGCCCGCCCGTCCGTCCGTCTGTCCAGTATGTTCTCGTAATTCGAAAACGTGTACTAAACAAAATTGGGGAAAACGTTTATCGGGGCAGTTATAGTAGTAACCGTTGTACCAATTTTTATTCTGATAAAAAATGTAATATTAAAATCGCCGGACGTACGTCAATAATCTCAGAAAACGTACGTCTGTGTGTTGCTTGTGTGCTAGTTGCGCTTTAGATATGATTAATGTAGTGTATTTTGTGTCGTAATGTATCTTCGTATTTTTGGTAAAATAAAATTAAATTCGGGCTTATTTTTTACTAGAATATCTTAAGTCCATTTCCCCCCAAATTATTTATTTTTCGGACATAAAATAATAATAAATATTTTAAATTTATATCTTTCGTTAAAAAGGTCATCAAACGTCGCCTTTTAGTGTGGCATAAAGCCACATATAGGTGCTGTCAGAGCTCCCTGTCAATATGTTATGTAACAATTGCTATAAAATAGGCCTACGATATGTTATGACAATTGCAGTCACGCAATAGGCATGGCAGCCTAGGCCCTTTTCGCTGGCTCTGGCAGTATAAAAGGCAAAGCGCAGTGATGACAATGATCAGTTTGATCGAGCGCTAGGAAAGTGCACATTTACGGACGAGGTGCTGAGCCTTCGCCTTCCCAAACGAAGCAACGAAAACCAACGAAGCAGCCTTCATCTAAACGAAATCCATTGTTCAATAATAACTATATCTCTGTTCATTCACGGTCATTTCACGAAGTCCCTTTCGTCGGCAACCCTTCGTTTAACACGAACTCATTACCAGCATGGGTAACCGCCATATCTTTCGGGGCCGAAGGTACCCATGAAGCTGAGATTTTGCAATCACCTAGTAGGAAAGACGAAGCGAAAGCAGCGAGTGGTTACATTAGTAAGTAATTAAACGAAAAAGTAAGTAAATTAGTGTAGTGCACAATGTCAACTGTAGACTAAGACGCAAAAATGGGGATGAAGAGTAAGATATGGCCCCACATTACTATAAAAGCCTAATGCTGTGATTTATATTAACGGCTTACGCCTACATGTTGCATTTATTTGACGCTTTTGATGAGAAATTATGTCGATAACGATACAGTCAGCGACGACTAAACAAACAGCCGCATAGCACGCCGGCACTCGGCGCCGAAATTATTACATGTATTTCAGCCGATCGTACTTAAGTAATGGTCTAGCTATTGGTATGATTTTTGTCCGTCTGTCGTCCGTCTGTCCGTCCGTCACGGATGCATTGTGGCTAAACGATGCGAGATAAGGCTCAGATTGCTATTGATCAATAGAAAGTTGCATAGAGCCTATTGGCTTTCAAATGACCCGAAAATCATTGACCTTGGATGACCCTGAAGGTCAATGACAACCAGTACGGCTATCCTAGCGACAGCTGGGCTTCTTGTCTTTTTATTGTTGGCAGGCGCAAAAAACAGTGACAACTCTGACCAGAGATGCGGTGGTGGTAGTAGTGGGAGCAGGACGAGTGGCTCGTGGCAGGGGGAGAGAAGGGGGCAATTGCTTCTACCCCGGTGGCAAGAGCAATTCCATTTTCCCGCTTAAATTTTAGCTTGTCTGAAAATGTTTTTTCAAAGGTACAAAATTCAAGGCTGAAAATTGTTGTTTTGGAGGCAAAAAAAAATAAAATTTCGCGCACTCGTATTTTTTACTCTGTCGGAAACTTGCAACCGTGTGTCAGAAAAAATCTCACTTTCTAGCCCCTTAATTTTTCAACCCACGACGCCGCTGAATAAAACCGGTTGCGTTGCAGACTGCAGAAGCAATACAAGGTCTGGAATATGATTCAACATCTTTAGCGACGGCGACGACGGCTATCTGGGAAACATGCGGATATCGATCCGTAAGAGAACGTCTCATGATTTGTAAGAGACAATAATGCAGCCCAAACTCCAGATGGTTCGATTTGTTGTATGTGTCCGCAAAAAACGTTCCACTGTCAGTATAGTTGTTCACGACATTTTTATTACATAAGCGCTATAAATCGAGAAGTAAGATTTTTAATGATGTCCACAAAGTGTTCCAGTTAAGGAATTATGAAAATCGACCTATTCATTTCAACACGAATATCAACTCAGACTTCTATCCCTCCGAGGTAGGTAAATCGAGTACCAATTTTACTGCAGGGCCCAGCTGGGGTTAAGGCCTGGCGCATTTACCGGTTCCGGGTGACAGGCAAGTAACACTGGTCCCCTACGGCAGGTGACGCTCTGTACAGCTCTGAGACGGGTTATCACTAGGAGCTATAGACAATCTTTAACTAGATGTTGTACAATTAATCGACGTGCTGGAGTCCGGGCTTACAGACCTGTATGGTTGTACCATCACTAGAACATGCAAAAAGGATGAACATCTGCATTCGCAGTACGATGGTACAGTCTGCGTAGCTACCGTTCTCAGATATACGGTCTATTGACTGAAGCGTCTGCTGGTAATGATATAAACAATGTCGGTAGTCAAGTTTAGCCGAACGTACCTAGTTAAGTAACAGTCAAGCTTATGGTACGGTTGTTGTCTGTCTGTTGTCGCCGTCGTCTGTCACAGATGTATTGTGGCTAAACGGTAAGTCGTAGGGGGTCGGCCACGGTACCATAGGATATGGCGTTGGCGACTTCCTATAGACTGTGAATAGTAACAATGTCTCCATGTGAAGCGGTTTCAGATAACTGGAGGCAATACAATCAATCCTCTTATGTTAAAAGTTTATCCAGCAGTGTCTTATGGCCAAGTTTAAGCATTTTCAGTACAGTAATAAACTTCAGATGGGATGTTAAAAATGTTTTTCAATGTTTTTCGCATAAAAGTAGGCCTATTTGTTGTTTTCTATAAGTGAGCCATGTTTGACACTTCTGCTCAGTGACGTGCAAATATGATATTTTGTTTGTGCTGAATGTTGATGCAAATATAAATATTTTTGAGGCTAAAGATTAAAAAATTCATGAAATATGTCTAGTTCTGTAGTTCTAGCTACACTGCAGTTAGAGAATTAGGTTTTAGGCAAGAAGTTGAACAAATTAGGACTAACGATCTTTTCGTTTTAAAAAAAAAATTTGGAACGTTTTTACGCGCGATAGCAGAATGCTTCGCGCGTCTTAGCCATCTGTCTGTCCGTCCGCCACACTGCGGTATTGTGTCAAAACGACGCAAGCTAAGAGATCTTCACTGTGGGCTGCCCCAAGGACTAGTGTATCGTGACAAAATGTCGTGCCCGTGGGTGAAAGGGTTCCACTCAAACGATAGCGTCAAAGAGGGGTACGCCCCTCCCTCCGAAAAAAGACGCTATTTTGCCGTTACTGGCTCGTGTAGTGTAAAACGGTTGCAAATAGGTACAGACATGCTGCTTATCATAACAAGCACTGGTGACAGGCTTTTTAAATTTATCAACATCGATGACCTTGAACCTTCCCAAAACGAGTTTTTAGAGAATTTTTGGCAATTTTTGGCTGCAGCGCATATTCTAACAATGAATTGCGAGGAAGTGGCTGGAGATATAGGGACCAAGACAACCTGCATACGAAATTTTCAGCATTAAACGTAGTTTTTAACAGTCCAAGTCCCGACCCCCTAGGTTCAAAGAGGCCGGCGCAGACGGGCGTCAAAAACGGCTACCACCTCCCCTAAAAGTGGTTATTTTACCACTATTATCTCGTGTAGCGTGAAAACGGTTGCAGATAGGCACAGACATGCTGCTAATCGTAACAAGCAATAATGACAAGCTTTTTATTTGTGTCAACGTCGATGACCTTGAATGACCTTAAATCCCCAAAATAGGGATGTTTAGTGATTTTTTTGTGATTTCCGGCTGCGACACCCATTTTAAGAATGAACTGCGCTGAAATGGCTGGAGATGGACCTGGACAACCTGCGTATGACATTTTTAGCATAGAAGTACATTTTTAAGAATCTAAGTTTCGATCTCTTAAATTCAAGGAGTCTTCCGTATGTAAGCTTCAAATTTAAGTACTCTTTCAAAATGCATTAATATCTTATTGCTGTAGGCCTACACTGATTGCCAAAGTCGCAGGACCGCAGGCTGCTATCGCGCGTCACGTGAGCTTTGCTTAAATTACTTGTTACATCTATGATAACAATAACAACACGAACACTCTTCATCGTATAGCACGACAGCGGATCAGAAATTGCTTGCTTGACAGCAGATCAGATCAAATTTCAACAACTCAACAGACATTTTACTGCAACGCAGATGCAAATAGTATAGGTCTACAATATGTACATAAGCACAGATGATTCGCGAAATAAGTTCCAAAACAAGATAGAGAATAATTTCACTATATGAATGGACCGATTCCGTAAATACACAGCAGGTAGTATTATGAAATACTACTGGAAAACAAACCAGTTATGTCTAGCAAAAATAAGCTCATTAACTAATAGAAGCAGCTTATTTACATGTCAAAATCACTTTTATTTATAACTGGTTTCTGCACTGCGTTAAACAAAACTGCATTCTAAAAAACTGAAAATTAGCTTTTTTGTTGATGCGTTAGACAGAGTACAACGAAATACCGTTTCACGCGGTTTCCATTTCTTCGACAATTAAGTGGTCAACATGCTCTCCAATGACAGCAAATCGACTGGGAAAAAACGAAAACAATGTTCCACAAATTTACAGTGCTCGGTAAAAAACTCAAAAGTCGTCGACCAAGTCAACGTTTTAATGCAAAGAAACTTGCTAAAGAACTTACGCCATCTGACTGATGCATACAATTTATAGCCAAAAGGCTATTTCTGCAGATCAAAAAAATTAAAAAAAGCGAGCAATCGTATTACTGATGTTAGATTCTAGAGATTTCACATTCCGTCATCTAATTTACACTTAAATGACTCTCAGACGTAAGATACACTTTACGGAACGCCAAAAGTTTGAGACCCCGAAAGTTTATATACTTCTGAGCACTGCAAAGTTGTAGTTCAATCAAATAATTAAGCGCTGAACAAAGTCAGCATCATCATCATCAGTTGTTTATACATCGACAGAAAACGACTACACTTGCCAGCGGGCGATATGTGCTCGTATATTGACAACGCAGATATGCGACAGCAACAGCTGTAAGTAACCGGAAAAATACGTCGGCCCACTGCCGACATACTGTGCGGCCGTCAGCCTAAAACTATAACCCCGATAAGTGGGGTGTTTTATTTCACATATTTGCAGCTGGGTAGGCGAGCAGCTGAATAGCAGCGCAGCGAAACAACAATAAGAACACAGTCCATAAGCGCAAATGGAAATTATGGTAATAATAACAGCATAGATCTTTGACCTTTCGAACTAAAAACTGACACACCGGACAGTCCTCCCTGGGAGATACTTTCAGGCCAATTTTGGCTGTCCACACCTTTTGGAAGCCCAAACGGGAGAGATGGACAAACAGGGGACGGACGGGCAAGAGCCTTAATGCGGCCTATTTGGACGGCCACACAGTAACCAAGAACTCTATAAGAAAATGTACATCAAACGATACGATTAACAGAAGCATTTGAAACGCAAACACGATAAACATAATACTGTTGCGTGCACTAGGCCTACTTGCTACCGTAGTGCCAATATGTCAAACTAATGTAATAACCAAATAATGCCCCGCTAATATTGCAGAAACCTGCAAACGGACCACCAACGTAATAAAGGTTAAAGGACGAAAACAGAAAACCTATTGCAAAGCTACGAAGCCTCACCTGCCATATGGGATCACACAGTGCTGCTTGCCACCCGACTAACGTAACAGCAACATAGTAGCTGTAAACCAAAAACGATGAACAGCAAAAAGAAACAGCAATGTCTGGTAATAATGTACTGGTCACCTCAATGCACAAAGATTGTCTCATGAAATAAGTCAAATCATGTAAGCTTAATATAAAACGAAAAATGCTGTATACCTAATGATTACTACCAAACCGAGCACTTTTGTTATGCCACAATTCCTTCAAGTTTCGGCAATTTATGCCATAAACAACAACAGAACTGATAAACATGTAATATGTATATATTAGCAGCGTTCTCGTAGAAAGAAATACTGGTAGAGCTTATGATTTAAACTACAATAAACCCCTCTATAATGATGATATGATAGAATATTAAGCCATGGCCACTGATCATTCCTCGACATCGAACTATACAAATTAAACACGTTCTGAATGCAAAGCGAGACACCAGCATTAATACTGTGACTAACAGCAATTGCAACAATACGGCCAAACTATCAAGAAACTCCAGCAACAACAGGAAGCCCAGCTGTCGCTAGGATAGCCGACCGTACAGGTCGTCAGTGATCTTCAAGGTCATCCAAGGTCGATGATTTTCATGTCACTTGAAAGCCAATATGCGACTTCCTATCAACGATCAATAGCAACCTAGGCCTATCTTGCAGCGTTTAGCCACAGAACATATGTAATGGACAGACAGACGGACGGACGGACGACGGCTCGACCGTTACTTAAGTACAGACGGCTAAAAACCAATGTGCAATGGCAGACTACATGTACATATGTACGTATATGACACCACGCAGTGCAGCTGTTTTCATTTCTGCATCACTGGTTTCAATTCCAGATTCAGAAATCAAATTTTATTTTTATTTTTATGTTTATTTTTATTTCATAACACATCGTGTAATATTATACAACAACCTGTAAAAACAAAATGACACGATGAACAGTTCCCATGAGAAGTAAGTAAACATTCTGCAGCATAACGCATCAGATTAGATACAAACATAACAACACTTTGAGAGCAGACTAAAAATGCGAAAAAATATTTTTGAAGCTCCAATAAAAATTTTAAGGATGCAGGTTTTTCATGTGCAGACGGTAACTGGAAGCAGATAAGAAATTTTCTTCTGGACTTCATTCTTCTTCGGTCATCTCAGTTTATGAAATAATTAATATACCAGAAATTAATACATATGATAGGGGCGAGTGAGTAGTTTCTAAACAGCACAACAGAACACAAGAGGCCATTCTGAGCCATAACAATGTTAACAGTGACTGAGTATACGAATACATACAACTAGTGTGACAGGCTTTAGATGATAATCATATAATACAGCTGTAACACGAAACAAAACACATGAAAAACAGCAATGAACAATTAACGACTGAATTGTAACAAGCCATCAGTCACTTCCAAGACCATCATATGGAACACAGCTGGAGGCTTTCTTCCATGTCTTGAAAGTTCACACTATTTGCAATAAAACAACAAATACATTTGTCAGACAGTACACGACCACATCAAATCGGCGTAGAGGCCTAAATAACTCGGCTTAGCCGAGTCATTTTTGGTTCAATTCAGTCCGTTTAAGCAATTTAATTTATAGGTCCGGCCCATCAGCGATGTAGCCGGGAATTAGTCTGAAGGGTACACTCCTGAGGCCCAAAGTGCCAAAATTTGAGGTTAAAATCAAGGAGTTCAGACTAAGAACTGGCTATTAAGTAAACAAGTTGCAGATGTTGTTTCATTCTGGTAAACGGGCACGTGCTGAAACACATGCACAATTTTCAACCAGCTGAAAAACATAAATACTCATCCAGGGGATGCAATCTATAAGCCAAAAAATACCAAACTTTCTGAAGATTAACGTAGGCCTACTTGAGGTTTTAATCTCTTAAATGTGCTTTCGGTCTAAATACCCAAATGTTCATTATTTCATTTGACCATAGATCTGTCATGTCAGATATTCCCGCCTTTCTTTCAATGACATTACACAATCCATCTCACTCCAGTTCTGCCTAAGTTCACCTCAAAACTAAACACTCAACCAAAGAAAAACGCAACAAAACAAAACGGAAAAACTATAACAGCAAAACATCTGGCCCGAGATGTACATGCAGTGCAGAAAACAACAAAAGACCATTTGAAATGATAAAGTCAGAACGTTCTAGATATACTGATGAATTTATGTAAAAAACTACAAATATTCTATCATCTGCAGACTATGTTCAAGTCCAAGTTGAATGCATAAATCTTTCATATGATCCAGTATGTCGTGGCATGGAAAAAGAGAAAGGAAAACAAAATTGAAAAAGGCAATTTCCCCCTCCAATTTTCAGCCTGCTGAAATGTTTTCTGAGTGTCAGAAGATTTTCTTCCAAAAATACAACATTTGGGGCTGAAAATCCCCATTTTGGGGAAATTTAGAGACAAAATTAAAATACCAAGCACCCATAATCCTCAGCAGAAAATTTTCAGCTGTATGTCGCAAAAACTGCAATTTCCTGCCCCCTCCCAACTTTTCTAAACCCACGACGCTGATGGTCATATCTATTTAACTACATGTGCCAAACGAAAACATCGACGAACTGAAACCTCGCAGCTGTCCAGTGGAAAATAACCACACAAACATCCACAGTTATAGTACAAAAATATACACACAAAGGCCGCTATTTACAACAATCAAGCATGCCGCAGATCAGGCACAACTTTAACAAATATAGTCAAATCTTGTTTTACGGAAAAAAAACTTGCAACTTCTCCAGTGGTGAAAAATCTACAGCATCGCCAAAATAGATGTTAAAATTTGTTAGACCGAAACTTCACAGTTCTGTGCACACACTGTTGAAAATCAAATATCGTACAAAAATTTTACATCTGAAAAATTACAAACAGCGCAATCTTAAGTACAATCAGCAAATTTTGTTAAAATCTTGGAACAAATGTAACTGGAATGTATTCAATAACTATCGCACTGATCGCGATGTCTTAGCTGTTCTGTGGTGGATGAGTTATGCATTTTATACAAATTCACAACACTACACTAACTGTACAAAACTGTACAACAGGTCATCACTCAACTCGCCGAGAGTAAACCTCTGCCGAGGCAAATGTCAGCTGTTATTCCACATTGCAATTTACCACGACTGTTGCCGAGCAATTTCGACATTTCAAATTGCAGTTAATTTCACTGCAAAACGAACAGACACCAATGCAGAGCTATCTAAAAATGAATGCCCATGGTTCAAGTCCAGACCACTCCCAAAAAATAGCAGAATGTTGCTTGTCTTTCCCTTCCCCTGAAATTGTGAAAAAAATCCTGAGTAATTTTCACGTAATCCTCTTAACCGACCCATGCAAAAACAAAACCACCTCGGCAGGGGTAAGAACAATGCTGTACCATTACACGAACAATATTCAAGCAAATTTACTCACTTCAAATGTCCAATTTTAACTCAAGCATACAGAATTCTGCAGGGTGTGTACTGCACACAATATTTCTATGGTCCACTACGAAATGATCACAATGCAAAATAACCGACATTTTCCATACAAAAACTGACATACGAAAAATATACAGCATCAAAAAATCGGTCCTCAAAATTACTAATACTCAAGCTGAAGAATACTGGCACGACATTGATATTCGGCACTAGAGCAAATACATAGGAACCAAAAACATGCACAGAAATTTTGCAAGGCAAGTCCGCAAAAGTGTAAAAAAACCATGATGTTTGGCAACCCAATGCAGAGGTGTCGTCCGCCAGAGAGAATACTGCCATGCCTCTTTCAGTAAAGATTCAAGTGTTTCCCTAAATTTCAATTTTGACACAAAATGGCGACACAGCAAAATTAGGACAGTAACAACAATAACAATATGATTTGTGCCCCATAACTTAAAAAATGCGGTCTGAAAGCATTCGGGATATAAGAATTTTTTTCATAACTAACTTACGATGACTAAGTGTGATTAAGTGAGTCTTGGAACAGCATTCTTCTACTATTTTAGCTACAAAAAATTTGGCAAAGAACAAAATTTTAAGCCTGCAACTCAGTCCCTAGCCACCGTGCACAAGCCTGAAAAAGATGAGTCTTCATCACAAAACCATACATCTTCAACAAAAAAATGCTCACAATGAAAATGACACAATAAGCCATAAATTGGAATAGACAACAGTTCAGACTAAGTACAAGCAATCGGCTACTCAAAATTGTCATCTTGGGTGGCATAACGTCACCCCATATACAAACATCTTGAGTGGTTCCTTCGGGGATAAGTCTTTCATAGGATATGTTGGCGTTAATTGACACCTGAATATCAGCATATGAAAATACTCAAATTTTAGAAATCAGCATTCAAATTACTACAGCCAGAATATTCAAAAAACTGAGTTAACTGCTCATAAAAACTTGACAATGCTCAGTGACTGAGTAGAGTTTAACATCCGACCCGACACAGTATAGGTCATTCCGGGGACAGCCTTTTCAGACAAAATGCACGTACACATAATAACAAAACAAAAAGTTTAACCTTTACACAAAGTTTAACCTTCATAAAACACAAAAAAAACAAAAACAACGTGAACCCAAAATTGTAAGAACTGCCGATTTTAATTGTGCATATGTAACGATAATGACAGTTCTAATAATCTTCCCTGTTATCCTTCGGAGAGTCAACAATCTCACAATGCTATCTATTGGAGGACAATGGAGGACAGTGCTCTATTGAGTATAGGTTAAAAAAGCAGGCATTCTACTCTTCATCTAATGGTGCCTCTCCGCAACTGTCCTAACACCCAAGGTGTCTGTACTCAAGGAACAATGAAAACCACCCAAGCTGTCTGACCATTCGGACAAAAGTACAACGAAACCAGCTATTCATCCAGGAACAGCAGGCAACACAGAGCTACAGACGGACTGAGCTCTACGGACTAAATATAATGCCGACAATGCTACCAACTTGACATCTACTTGCATCAGCACGCTATAAAAATCACAATCTGCCATATTCTGGAGTGTGATACCAGAATTTAGACCGATGACTGGCGTTAATAATTAATCACTAAATGTCACAATCAATGGCACGCCATGGTATGCTGACAAAAACAAAAAAGTTGTCAAGATTTTTTGCTTGTGATTAAATCACAAAAATATCCATACTTCTGGCAAAATATCGCTAAAATGTGTGCAATTATTTACGGTCGGAATAAATTAGCCTGTGTTGAAAAGAAAACTGCTCTATTCTTTAATAAATATTTTTTTCTGTTTCACGTGCGACCATGGCTTAAATAAACAAAGATTAATAATAAAACAAGCAGCTGCTAAGTTGGCAGTGCTATGCTTTCAAAGCAGTGAATGGCTCAACTAGCATATACCCGATACACAAGCCAAAATAACAACACAAGGCTACTGGCTATATAGTCTAAGCTTGCGAATAAACAGAGTGAGTAAACATATAATCAAGTGCCGCAGTGGTGAGCTCAGTTAACTAGCATCGTCTTATTCACTGGCAAATTTTACAATGCATCAGAACAGTTGCCAAGTGGCATTTTCAAGCTGCCAAATACTAGTAAGCAAAACTCGCAATTTTTCTAAAACTTAGCTGCCAAAAAATTCTTTTCGTCAGTTTGGAATTATTCTTTGAACATGGCATTAAATTTTCAGTTACATGAACAGTGAACACTCAATTCTAGCATCAGTTTGGCATTAGTCTAAGAGTAACAAATGATTTTATCCTACACAGAACTGTTAAAAAATTTGGCACACTCCATCCACTGAATACATTATAATTGGTATTTTCAGCCAAACAGCTGGCAACCGGGGCACCGGTCAGATCCACCGATGAATAAAACAACGCAAGGTCGGTTGCTAACTAATCAACAAGACTTCCAAACAAGCAATGATGCAAACAAACGTTCACTGCATCCAAATTATTCCACGACTTCTAAGCCTGCCGCTAAAACATAGCCTCTGACCAAGTTCTGAGCAAGACGCTAGCACGATGGAAACCGGTTTTTGACAACAGAATAGATTCTGCGCACAACTTGTCAAAGCAGTTGTTAAACACCTCATCTCTGACCAGTCTGTATCTAATGAAATCCGGCGCTGACATGACGTGATCGTTCTTGACTACACCTCGACGACGTCGCAAAATGACGCAGAAGCAGCATCGGAATTTTCTGCAAACGACATTTAAACAACGGAGTAACCCTACTGTCTTCTGTTGCTAATCTACTGTGTGCTCGGGTCAACTCAGCCTCCTACCCTCAGCGGGATGGGAAATGAGTAGTAGCTTACGAACTAAAGGATGAAGGCCCAGTGCGGCTGATTAAAGTAACGGTATGTCTGGTTAATGCCAACTGCAGCAATATCATCGTTCGCCGACGCTGAAAACGGTAGGCCACATACTGCGTGCTGCGGTATCGTTGGCTCATGCCGATCAGCGGCCACTTCTGAAATTGTAAAGCACTTCGGTCACAAGTCCGGTTCATGTGAGAAATGATGTACCAAGTAATGGACCTTTACCTTTACCTTTATTACCTCAATGTCACAGCTATGCAACCTGAGCCAGCAGTGAGATCAGTTACATGGGTGGCAAAGGCCAGACCTCTCTCTTCACAGTCATCTAATGCCGGTGACACATGGTCAGATATCGGAGTCGAAAGTCGACTCCGAAAATCGACCTCAAAAATCGGTACCGATTTTTGAGGTCGATTTTTCATACCGAATCCACTCGGGATGAAAAATCGGCGCCGAAAACAAACATGGCAGAGTGCAACGTAAAAATTATGAATTTCCCGTATAATCTGC
>Ga0056128_1000159_pt1 | contig 47223 bp, 34 predicted proteins | sample WorMetLIZISLAND2_FD_71113 | JGI IMG/M metagenome (GOLD analysis project Ga0056128, IMG submission 71113) | Marine gutless worms symbiont microbial communities from Max Planck institute for Marine Microbiology, Germany - Olavius geniculatus... ... | reverse complement strand
ACCGGTACCAAATTATACTGCTTGGTGACAGAGGCACATGTGTGTGAACAACTTGCCTAAGGTCGTTACCCGGCAGTGTCCTGGTGCGGAGTCGAACCTGCGCCTCTTGAGTTACCTCAGGATTACAAGTCCGACACGTTACCGTTAGACTACCGAGCTACCAGTCGTAGTAACCGAACCTGCAGTCGTATTAAATTTACTTGTTATCGTTTTATTTTGCAACGTCATTAAAATTGTTTTGTTTTTTTTTGTTTGCAATTTGTTGCAGTATTGTGATGGGATAGTTTGGAAGCACTGTATGACAAACTACTCCGGTTCTTCAAAAAAGTTTTCACCGACAGGTGCATGTCTGAGTCTTCAGATGACTCAGTTTTTGAAGTTCGAAGACGATTTATTGAGAACGGTAACAGCTATTCATAGTGTCAAACAGTTATCTTGCTCATTTAGCAACATTCACGTTGTCTGTGTAAATTGTCGGCTGTGTATGACCATTTGTGCTTGATGTTTGATGGGACTGCTATATAATATGTTTATGTACTGGCAGAATTTCTTGTTTTGTTTGTTGCTTATTTTGATTATCTGTAGCATTATTGAGAATTTGTTGGTAAAATGCACATACTTTAGAAATGCATTTGCAGCAAATAGGCCTACTATAGCCTCCGTAATAGTGCACAGACAAGCAGGCAAGAGTGGTGGCGATGCCTACTTTCAACAAAGTGTTTGTCTTACGTTACAAGAACGTATTATTCTCTGTATTATTCAAATCAAAAGTACAGGGTGGGCCAAAAAATGACCCAGCTTGTTTTTGTCAGAACTTTGTCAAATCTTCACCATATTTGCTATTTTTTTGGCACACGGATAGCCAAGACAACAGAATTATGTGAGATACACACATTGTCCACCTTACCTAATTTATGTCAATGCACTACCGTGTAAAACGCAGATGCTCCAAATTGTTGCATAATGCTGAGTTGTTGTGCCCGTAAAAGTTCAACTTAATTTAGTGCACAGTAAACTAAAATGTGATTTATTAAACATAATTATAAGTTTGTGTAATAAATTGCTTTTAAATTATTAGAATTCATGCCTAAAGTGTAAACAATGGTTTAGACGTGATGCAACGACTGATAATGGCATTAACGATCAACTGATCAAACTTCACAGCACTCATTCATGGATTAGACGTGTTTTGAGCTTATCAGTCAGCTATTTTGTTGTCTGCTGTTTTTGGCGTAAAACATTTAATACCACCAAATTATTAAATCACGTGGCACTCTGTCGAATTGATAATAAAAAGTTGAGCAATCTGATACTGATAATCACTGTGTAATGTAACAGTTTGGAGCATCTGCGTTTTATGCGGTATTGCGTTGACATAATAAGGTGAGGTGACAAAATGAGTGTACCTCACATAATTCTATCGTTTTTGCCGTCCGTGTGCCAAAAGTTAGCAGAGTTGGTGAAGATTTGACGAAGTTTTGGCAAAAACAAGTTGGGTCATTTTTTGGCCCACCCTATGATTTCAAAGTAGTATCAACACACTACATTATTATATACAAATAATTCAGTTACAAAACTAGAACAAGTTGTCGAAACAACGTTCCTACTCATTTTTCATGTAGTATTGGTGTATAATACTAAAATCTTTTTTTGCGGTGCATTACTGACGTTAAATAAACGTAATCATGTACTTATAAACAGATAAACTTATAAACAGTTCTACACTCAGCGACGAGCGTGCCAACGTGGATATCTTCGTTCGCCACAGTAACTCGCACGCTTGCCTCGCCTGTGGCGTTACTTCGACTCGGCGTTCTTGAAATACCAAAAAAGCTAAAAGTTCGCGTTACCTTTGTGCGTTTATCAAAATCCGTGAGTCATTTAGGAAAAGGTACCGAAGTTTTTTTCACACAAAATCTGAATAATAGGCCTTGACTTTGACCCGGCCTATACTGTGTAGGGTGGGACGTTAAACCCTATACACACTCACTCACTTTGACCCGGTCTTGACTTTTAAAACCTAGGTAGTGTTCGTCTTTGGTCTCAAGTTCAACTGGCCTACATCATCAACCGTTGTTAGGTTCTAGAATGTCAACGTTTCCGGTACAAACGGATTTATAGACGAAGCCGAAATCATAAATTAAATAGACCTATCAGCCAATAGTACCAATAGTTACATTGTCGGGCGACGGAGGCATAAAAGCAATTCAACATTTCTATTGCACTGAGCAAAGTTACGAATGAATAACTTTCACCGTAATTCTGGCAAAGTAGGTCCTAAGTTATGTCTGATCACCGCCATCATCATCGTCGTCATCGTCACTCAGAGGAGTTTAACGTGTCCTATAAATAACAAGAAGTCCAACTGTAGCTAGATTAGCCGACCGTACTGGTTGTCAGTGACGTTCAAGGTCATCCATGATTTTTATCTCATTCCATTTAAAAGCCAATATGTAACTTCCTGTTAGTGATCAATAGCTACTTAGACCCTATCTTGCACCGTTTAGCCACAGTACATCCGTGACGGACGGACGGACAGATGACCACCATGACAACAGCTCCAAAGTACGGTCGGCTAATAAGCATTATTTATAGACACCGTCAGTGAAATGTCAGATACGTATAGCCCCTACATAGATTTGGATAAACACTGTAGGCCTAAACGACAAAAGAGGAAAGTCTTGAGATGCTGTATGTCTGAACACCGAGCGTGACGGGTCGGAAGTAATGTTGTTTCGTCAACGTTTAGTTTGTCAACTAGTTAGCTGCAGAATGTAGTCAGTTGCTGAGAATAATCGACGTTAAGACGTGCGAGAGAGTAAGGTTCTGTGGATCATCGGCGGTCGTACCGGACGGACTCGGGAACAGTACGTGGAAGTGTGCCCATGGTCTCACGTGTCATATCTTTCAATAACGACTGCACATACACAGTTACACACAGTACAGGTATACGTACGCAACAGTTCACACACTAGGCCTATAGCGTCATCAGTCAGCATTTAGTGGCGTATATGAAAATAAATCAACGTAAGCGCTGCTTAATTAAAGAGTCATGACTCATGACCAAAAGCGCTCCAGACTTACATCGCGGAAGTCAAAAGTGTCAGCCGACTGGCATGAGCTAATGACACCAGAACGCATCACGCGTATGCGGCCATTTATTGCCCGCATCAGCGAACACTTGGACCCGCCGTGCAGCACGCACCGTCCTAATCACCCCGTCAACAGCCCGTAATCTACTATATACCATAATCTACTATATGTTACTGCAATTACGTCTGCCAAGCTTTGATACAGTAATGCATAATGCCAAAGTGTCGTTTTGTGCCAGACTGAAGAGTGTTAATAATGGACTCTTAGATGCTCTAGGCTTGTCTTAGTGTACTTGTGTTTACTGTCTCCATGTTTCTTTCTGTGCTTTTATGCCTGTCTCTGTATTATCCGTGTGTCTGTCTGTCTTTTCTGTTCATGTTTATGGGCCTTGCAGCCTTTTAAATAAATAAAAATACCGGTACTCATTTCCCATGCCGCCGAAGGCAGGAGGCTGAGTTGACTTGAGCACAAATGACCGCGGCGAGATTCAAAAGTCGAAACGGAAACTAAAAGTTAACGAGTTAAACTCCAATACTTTAACCATTAGACCAGTTGCTCCTATACGAGTCTTACGTCGTAGAGCAGGGTTCGAACCCCGGTCATTGAAGATCATTTCTTTTTCAGAACAAACGTTATAGCCAAGTAGCCAGTATACTACGGTATGGAATGTTACGTCTTTCCTTCTGATCTGACATTTTTTTCACGGTGCAGCTCCGGTGTACTCACGATGAAGTCGGGCGAAGGTCTGTCGATGGTTGGCAGGATGTAGACGCTACTGGCCGGAAACGAGCCCCGGTCACCGGTCGCCACGTTGCGACCGTACATCAGTTGTACATCACCAGCACCACGTGACGTGTCACGTGACTCGGCACCACGTGATGATGAGGCCGAGGTACTAGCGCCGTTGGTAGAGTCGTTGTTCTGTAGTTCCACGAGGTCGCCGGCTCTCATATACAGTCGCGGCGCCACGCTCGACAGATCGCGGTCTGCACAGTAGCACGGCAGAGCAACAAGCTCACGCCGTGTGCCGACATTCACGCGGTCATCGGTGTCTGAATTGCCGGGGGAGGGTTGGGGAGTTGAACCCCCAACTGTTTTCTCAACCCCCCCTAAAACATTGTATATTATGTACAAGGGGGGGTCAGCTATATAGTATATATAACGATTTACATCACAATTTTGGTTGGGCTTCGACCGTCGAAAAGTCCAACCCCCAGCTAATTTTTCGCAATTCAAACACTGGCGGTCATCCATCTAATGTCACCCGCCTACTATACTGCAGCGCCAGGTGTGTGAGTGTATGTGTGCCATGAGCCAGTCTACCGTCCGTAAACATTTTACATTTACGAGAGATATGTGCTCTTTTCTGCTGGTTTGACGTCCGGCAAGCGTAACAATTTTTGCGCCAATTTTTGTTTCGTTTTTGTTTTTCCACGCCATTTTGTTTGCGAGTTATCTACCCATTCGTGACAGACAGACAAGCGGACAGACGGGCGGGCAAAACATGTAACGCGGCTTATTAGGACGGTCTTCTTCTTCTCGGCGAACTCCTGTCAGAGCGTTGCCGTACTGATGATTTGTCGCCAGATGTCCCTATCCTTGGCCTTCCTCCAGGCAGTGTAAACTCTAAAATTCTGGGGCTGGACGTCTTCATTAACCGTTCTGAGCCAAGTTGTTTTTGGACATCCAGCAAGTCTCCTCCAGTCAGCGGGTAAACGGAGCGCGGCGGCTATGATGCGGTGGTGATCTTCCACTGGGGCTGTACGAGCTAGGTGGCCGAAGAATCCAAGATGGTGGGACCTGACCACTTCAGAGGACGGTCGCAAAAATACGTAAGTAAACACAATAAGAACTTAGAACAGCGCCGCTATCATTATCATCATGACAGTTTAGAAAGACGGCCAAGATCCGAGAGGCTATCGTTGCCGTGCCGAATGCACGAGGATTCAGGTTCGAAAAAACCACAGACCTTGACGCTAAACCGATCTTCAGAACTACGGGCATTTAAACTTTGGATAAAAAAATCAACGTTAGAGTGACCTCGTGTTTGCGTCAGGGACTGATCGAGTGCGACTGCCCAGCGAGAGCGCCGCCTCAGACCGTCCAGAAATGCTGCGACAATACGCGCCACGGTCTCCGAGTTGGGACACAACAGTTTGAACTCCGCGCCGTCTACAGCTAACAGGTCAATGCTCGCCTGCCGTATCTCTCCCATGCTGCAGTGCACCAATCACATCGTTCTGTGTGAGCGTGTATCCGAAGAAAGCGAAGTTAAATACGATTTTATCACACGCTATAATAAAAGATTATCGCCAGCATTTGTTTCAAAAAATAGGGTTATTTAAGTTCTTACATTTACGTCAAATAAAAAAATTCTCTCACACCCATAACACCGTGTCAATTAATTTCCGGTATAGCAATGTTAGTTTGTAACACATTCTTACGAGTACTTGTAAATTAGTTTCTATGCGTTTATGAATGGAGCACCACAACGTATGCCAGCTATATATTATTGTTGAATATTGAACAATAGACAACTTTTCAGACAAACTATTTTCGGGCAAATAAAAATTCGAAGCGCCAACTCCATTACATAATTAATCCTATTAAAGCACACACAGTCAAACGGCTTTGCGACCTACGTATCCATATCAACTTAGACGTTAATAAAGCTAATCACTAACGACAATATTTTTTGCCATACTGTGTGTCAAATTTTTACTGAATATTTAAAGATTTGTGTTTGTTTTTGTATTTACTAAAGTTTGTCTGACTCTCAGCAACTGATTCTTGTCGTGTAACATTTCAAACTTATCTTATACATGCATGTTTTATCTGACACATGAATTTCAGTGCACGCCAGGGTACGCACATACCTGTTGTCTGCCTTGAGGTCGATGATGTCGTAGAAGTGGAAACCGACGACGACCTCGTAGCGTGAGTCGAGTAGAAACACGCCGCAGCTGTTGACGGCCAGTATCAAGTCATCACGAGGCAACTCCGGACCGCCAATGCAGTACGCCTCGAACATTGCCGAGAAGTGGGTCGGCCAGATGGACGACGCGCTCGCCACCAACTCATGCTGGATCTACACGTCATGCAACACTACTGCCAATAATCACATCCGGAAGAAAAGTTAAAGATGTGTGTATGGCTGTTCGTGGCATTTCATAGCTACGGACCAGGACCACACTGTGTTATCTGCCACAGGTGCACGTGCCCACTTTACCCCAGTCAGACAGACTTGATTTCTAACAGAAAAAATAGAAGGCTGAGTTGACGTGGGTGACTGGTTTTTACTACAAAAAACTGGCAAACAACATGCAACTGCAAAGCATATTTTTATCGTATGTATGCACAAAATATAGTGGGCACATCGAAGTCGAAAGACTAACATATCTGGCAGGGACGGCGTATCCGGAGAATCCTTGTTTGTCGAAGGACGAGACGACCGCACGTGCGAGGGCGTCTCGTGCCCTGGTGCTGCCGGCGTGGCTGGTCATGTAGGACGCCGGGAAATACTCAGACATCTTCGCTTTAACCAGCTCCAAGTCAACCTTGCGACCGTTCTCGACATACAGACAGCGCGCCACGTACGTCACTATGTCATCCTGCAGATCACACAAACACATGCCAGTTTAGCTCAGTTCGGTAACAGTGTTTGTATTTCACCAAGTTAGTAATAACGTGTGCTTTAATCGTTAATAAATGCACTAAGATTCGCCGCTGCTAAACAAAGAAACCTTAAACTTTACTTTTCCGTTTCCGTTGTTTTCTTTCTGTGCCCGTGTGTTCGGGTCACAATTATGTACTCGTACTTCTACACAGCGACATAAATAATTTACAATTTTACATGGTAAAAATTAGTTTGCTAATATATGTTCGTTTACAATGACAATGCTATTGTGCAGTTTTTCCTTTGACTTTATTATTGTACATTGCTTAAAGTACTTTTATGATTTTCGTGTTTAGTGCGTGCCTGTATGTGTTACATGCTATTCAATAAAAGCAACTCGCTTACTTACTTACTTAGTTAGTTATGGACATAATAGCTAGGAGAGAATGATCACACTACTTACACGATGGAGCCGATAGTTGCCGGTCTGAACGTTGTCGACAATCTGTCGATAGATAAGATCAGTGGCGACCTGATCGAGGCTCGGGTTGTACCATGGAGTGAAGAGTTCCTTGCGGTAAAATAGCCGCCACGAAGACGAGTCCGCAATTCTGCCTTGAGTGCGCACCAGCTGCTCGCACTCGGTGATGGCATCCATCACGTGATCAAGTCCACTGCCCAACGACGATATCTGCGCAACGAACACACACGACGCTGACCTGGTTGTAACTACAGCCAGATATTTATGCGTCACTGGGCCTATATCTTGGTGTTTTTTACATCTGTTTCAATGCCTTAATGTACACCAGTAATTCTTCCCCTGGGAAACGTTTACAACGATTTAAACTTTGTCTACGACTTTATGAACGGTCGCTGAGTCGGGCAAACAGAGACGGACAAGAGGAGGCGTAACGTAGCGTGAACAAAATACCAAGAAAATTTACATCCGTCGTCAGCACAACCCTAAAGATGTGTTCAAAGCGACAGAAATACAATAGAACGAAATGAGCTAAAATCCACTGATTAGTTCATATCATTTGAGTTCGGTGAAGGTCAGTTCATTTCCGTCGCTTTGAACACATTCTAGTGTAACAGCAGGTAACTAGTGTGTGAACGGACACAGCAAGCATAAGACTACGCGATCAAGCGCGATGTACGAACACAGCCATCAACAGCGTATCATGAAGCTTGGTGTAACTAACCTTCTGGTCGACGGTGATGTGCAGCGAGAAGCCGAACGAGTCTTTGATGTTTATGTTGGACGCGATCATTTCGCACATCTCAGACGACGTCGACGCCGAGTCCACGTTGACGCAAATGACGCGGCCGTCTGGAACCGCCACGTCCAACTGCATCGGACGCAGACTTTTTGTACCCTGCAGACACAACACTAATGTTAAACAAAGCCATACTTTCGACGTCAGACACGAGGCCGAAGCCAACACCATGAGGCCGAGGTCAAGAAGACTCAAGAACAATTTTGCTCAAGGCCAAGGCTGTGGCCAGTGGACTGGATCGAGGTCAAAGGTAGAACTACAAAAGTGACAACGACATCGTGAATAAGCTAGGTGTAGAAGTCAACTCGTAAAGGCCAAATCACTACCACCGAAGCCAGGCAGAGACCAAATGCTTAAGGCCAAAGCCGTGGCCATTGTTTTAAGGCAAAAACTGAGGGGCCGAGGCCAAAACCAAAATTTTGGCCTCGAGACCACTTTGGTCACGAAAATCCGCCACAAAACTACGGGACACGAAATTGCATTTTATTGCAGTATGTACTTGAATACAAAAAACAGTACTGGATGGACTACGACTTTACTAACAAAGACAGAAATTATCACGACTGAATACTCCGGTCATACGAACGACAGGAATTCGTTAGCCTACGTCAGGTTGTGTTATACTGACGGCGAGTTCGACAGAGTTGGGTGGATGGAAGCGCATGCCGTTGCTGTTGGTGCGTCGCAGCGTCCGACGCGTCAAGTTGGCGAACCTCTGGTCGTCGTCCGCAGCCACTTCGTACAGGAACGCGTAGTAATAGCTCAGAAACTGCACGTCGACAGACACCACGTCGTTTTTATCATGTCTTAAACTGCTGCTTTAAAGGCATTGTATGGCACGCACTATCCGCCACTAGCAAGCGTAAAATCGATGCTTTAATTTTTAATGTAAACTTAATTATGGACATGCTTTTATGTTGCGTGTTTTCTGTCTTTTTTGTTCGTGTGTATTGCTCTCTTCTAGTGAAATAAAAATATTATGCAAATCATATCCCCGGAAGCTAAAACTGGTATAATTTTTTTTAGCTCTTTTAGTTATATGCGCTACTTTCTTCTAGCTACCATGGAAACAGAAAGCCCTAACATTTTTTAGACCCAGCGCAACGTGTAAAAAGAGCAGACCTCGACGGAAGGTAGAAAGCACCCGGCACAAAACAGATGCAGCATCCAGCCTTTGTGACGACTTTCGACGGACGGGTTCTTTGAGACGATGCAGCACAACTGACAATAGATCTCATCACTGCATACACAGCAACATACATCATAGACATTGCATCACTGTCAGCACTATTATATACTGCCAGTAACCAACTACAGATAGTAAATATTATGTTGTAACTTGTAACTGCAAACTGCATCAACAAAATATGCGTTACTGTGATTGCAAAATGAGTCCCGATAGCACTTTACTCGCTCTTCAGCTGTCTTTGAAAAGCATTTTACTTTATCAATATAGACCTACCAGGCTACCACTTGCTATAGCCTATTACTATCACTGTGTCCGTCCGTCCGTCCGTCAGTTAAGCTGGTGACTCGTGAAGGAGCTAAATTAAACGTGTACGTTTGTCATTAATCGATGCTTTTGATACTTTTTTTTATCTGACACTGTAAAAAATAATCACCGACCGAAGTTGTTTGCTGAGAATGCCGTGCGCGACGATGTAGTTGATGAGGTCGATCTCTGTCGTTGGAATGCTGGCGATGACTTGATCAGACAGCAGTGACGTATCATCGTTGCCTGCTTCAACGAGCGACGTCGTCGCTACGGTCTGCGGCGCTGTATCCTGTCGACTCTGCTGACGACCTGTACACATAAGAGATAAAAGAAAGATACGAGGGGATCTTATTGAAATTTATAAAATAGTTCATGGGTTCGATAGCACAGAGTGTAGTATTTTTTTACTTCTGCATTGTCTACCATAACAATTCTATAAAAATATACTAAAAAAGAACGTTAGCGTAAACTGCCGCCAACACTTCTTCAGTCAAGTGGATGCTTGGAATAGACTACGAGATATGGTTGTGAGTGCATGTAGTGTAAATGCACTCAAGGATACGCTTGACAAATGGACGATCAGACATAGACATTTGACATTAACAAACACGCAGTGTTTCTCAGTCCATTAACTGCACGTCTGTAACTGTAACTGACTTGCTGATGTCTTAGATGAGCGCGGTTGGAAGAGTTTCTTGAGTGACAGTCGTCGGCTGGTGTCGTCAGTCGGTGTACTGGGCGCACTGCGTCGTAACGACTGCTGACGCTCGTCGTGAGGTGTCTCCAACAACTCCCAGACTTGAGTGATTATCGGCCCCTCCAACGCCTTCGCGTTATAGCAGATCAATCGATCAATCAGTTAAACAGTCGATCAGTCAGTTACTCACTCACTCACCCAATTAACCAATCAGTAAGTTTACAAAACGTCCCTAAAACAAAGGTTTCGCAAATGCCTGTTACGACCAAGCACAATCAAAAAGCCACGACTTGAGGCCTGACGCGAAATACTAATAGCGCATTTTAAACGTTATTTTTTAAACGATATGCACTATATAAATTCACTTTTTACTTACTGACCTACTTACTCATTTACTTGCTTACTGTCTACGGTCGTTTTGGACATTTAATGCTGGTGAATGTAATTTGCATCAAACATTTTACTGACTTGACGAAACGTATAAAAGAGAATACCTTTAAGCTTGACCTGATCGGTTTTGTTTGAGTTGTTTTTTGTCAACTTTTTAATAAACGAACTTGATAATGATGACGACAGTAATAAGTTCACTGACTAATACTAGGTCACCGTTATTGCTCAGTGTGTCGTAATTAATATGAAATGCGACGTGTGTTACCAACCGGCGGAACCTTCGACGACGCTGAAAGCTTGCGACCTGAAACCCCATCAACGAACCGAAGTATTGCCATCCACACGGCCAGCGATGCCTGCGCAGATAAACGCAGATACAAGACTCATGCGAAGGAAAGCTGCAAATTTCACTCCACTTATAGGCCTACGCCTGTGAAGTGTTAAAATCGAACTGTGCAACTTAGGCCTATGTGCCTCATAATCCTATAGGTAGTGTCACAAAAGTTTATGATTGAGGTCTATTACCGGGTACTACACCAACAATTTGCAGAAAAAAAAAACAAAAAAAAACAGAGGAATAAAAAGAAGAGCGAAAAAACATTTTGGCCGTTCTTAAAATGGTTAAAAAATCTTGGTTAGCCCATTGTGCAAACTGTCGCCAAATGGATGTGTACTAGTTAGAATTTACTGGTTAGGTTATTCATTTTGTCGTTCGTTTGTTCCTACCATTATCGCGGTATATAAAGATGAACGACCAGAGTCGACTTGCCCGACGTTCGGCGACGGTGGTTTTGGTAAGCAGTGGTCGGCGCAGTGGTTCCCTGGTGAACTGGACGGGTGGGCTGCCCGACTGGAAGTTGCGTGCAGCGTACGTATCCAGGTTATTGCGTCGTATCGTGTCCTCGCGCCGCTGACCTTGGGTTGACATTGCCGAGTCGATCTCATTGATTAGACGTTCGACCTGGTCGCGGTCTGTCGTCGCCATTCCAATGCGCACTTTGAACACCTCCGACAGCTCCTGCTGCTCTTCCTATAGCGTCAGCATCAGTACCATCATCATCATCATTATCTAACATCATTGTCGTCGTCGTCATCGTCGGAATAGAATTTTACGTGGTGTGACTGCAACGCATTTTTGGGCACAAGAGTTTTTAATATTGATGATGTACACAATACACGAATATGAGAGTCTAAAATACTAAAAACTAGAAAATTAGACTGGAAATTAATAAGATGATAACAAAACAGCCGTCTTAAAAGTTATCTATACGTATGTTCAGCAAAATACTGAATGATTTTTTTCTTCACTGACACATTGTCTACAAAAATTTGCAAAAAAACGAAACTTATAGGCTGAAAAATTTGACTGGTTTAATTTGCAAAAATAATGAATTAAAACGTAAAGCTTCGAACTTCACACTGAATCCTTGGTTGGTTTTTACGCGCGTGCGTATTAGCTATGGTAATTTTGTCTGTATGTCCGACCGTCACGACCCGGTACCGTTCCAAGACCAAATAAGATAAATATTCCGGGTTCTCACCCTATGATAGCTTAGAGTCTCTAATATTTTGTGACAAAATTTCATGCCGCTGGGTGACGGGGGTCCTTGAAAACAAGGAGAAGAAAAAAGGGTACCCCCTCTAAAAAGACGTTATTTTACCTTTATTGGCTTGTCTAGCGTAAAATGGTTGCAGATAGGCATAGACATGCTGCTTATCATAACAAGCACTAGAGACGAGGGTGTCAACATCAATGACCTTAAATGACCTTGAACCCCAAAAATAGGGAGTTTAGTAATTTTTTGCTATATTCGGGTTCGACATACATTTCAAGAGTCGAATTGCGCCGAAATGGCTGGAGATAGACAATGACAGCCTGCGTATGAATTTTTCAGCATTGACTGGACTGTAGCTTTTAGCAGTCTAAGTCCCGACCCCACCCCTCAAGTTCAACGAGGCATGCGCACGCGGGTGTCAAAGAGGGGTAACCCCTTAAAAAGTAGTTATTTTTCGCTATTGGCTTGTCTAGCGCGAAAACGCTTGTAGATAGGCACAGATGTGCTGTTATCATGACAAACACTGATGACGTGCTTTTTAATGATATTAACATTAATGACCTTAAATGACCTTGAACCCCAAAATAGAAATTTTAATAATTTTGTTGCGATTTTCGTCTGCAACAGAGTGAACTGCGACGAAATGGATGGACATAGACCAAGAAAACCTGCGAACAAGAACTGTTGTAAGCTCTTGCGCGTCTCACGAGCATTAGCTCAAATTTCTTGTTTCAGTAGTTTAGAGACGGTACTCTACTCTAGATTTATACAGTATCACATAAAGTTGATAAAATCTGTAAAGTACCAGAAAGTAGCATACCGTGGGTTAGGGTCGTAGCCAGGAATTTGCTTTGAGAAGGTACAACATTTTTTGGAGCGGTATCATTTTGTATCAGCATTTTGTATCAGAAACTTGCTCTCCGGTGCATGCTAAGTAAGGCTAAGTGAAAATAAATATGACGTCATTGTTAATCCGTAAAAAAGTTTATTTGGTATTATTTTAGGGCAAGGACTGAGGAGTAGCCAAACCAAATATACCCCGTCTCTACGCCTATGGGAGTAGTAGTAGGCCTATAGCTAACGTTTTCTATAATAATATCATTACCGGAACGAGACCAAGACGATTTCGAAACTCTTCACTCATCTCATCAAACTCTCCACTGTCCTGAAACACGGATCACAGATTCAATATACAGATGATAGATTCAGCAAAAGCTATTGGATGTAAACGCAGCTGAACATAGCAGGCGAAAGGCGAAAATTTTGAAGTCATACATACGAAACTACAGGGTGTTTCATAAAAAGGGACCCCTTTTTCTTTCTTTCATAATTTACTCAAATGATGATCAATTTACATGAAATTTTTATTATTTGTAGCTGAAGAAATACTGATTCATAATATTTTAACAAAATATGGCAGTTGATTAAATGTTTTTGCAAGGCCTGACGTAACCCTGACGTCATAATATGTCACAAGTACAAGCCTGCTAGTCTCAAGGTGCTGTCAGTTGCTACCCTGCTCCGATGGTGAAAAATTTGGTTCGCTGATGACAAATTTTTAAAGTTTTACAGTTGCAGTTACAAAAAAACGTGCGAAGCAATCGCATTTACGTGTCTGTGGGGATAGCTGGACTTTCACATGTTCGAGCAAGACAGTGCACTATCACACCGAGCTTGCAAAATGGTTGTGTTTTTGGATCGCGAGTCGCCTGATTTTATGTCCACATGTTGCTTAGTGCTGACATGATAAACATTTTTCATTAGCGAACCAGATTAAGTTCACCATCGAAGCAGGGTAGCAAATGACAGCGCTATTTAAGACAAGCAAGCTTGTACTCACGACACTTTATGACGTCAGCATTACGTCACGACTAGCAAAGAATATTTAATCAACTGCCATATTTACTTTAAATATTTTGAATTAGTATTTCTTCAGGTTCAACTGGTAAAAATTTTATGTAAATTGATCATCACTTGAGTGAATTATGAACAAAACAATAAGTGGTCACTTTTTTATGAAACACCGTGTAGTAGGGCTACTGTAACGTTAGCTTACTAAGTTAGCAGGTATACGCTAGTTTGATAAAATGAGCAGTAGCCTACTTACGATCAGTCCTTCGTCGGTGACGTAGATGGTTCTCTCGCCAATTTCCGGCAGCTGGATAACTTCATCAGTGACGCGTCGACCGCCACCTCGTCCCACCGTCGACTCGTTCAGACGTCCGCCGTCTTGGTCACTGAAGTTCCTTCTGATGCTGTCGCTGCTGCTCATACTTTGCATGTTGCCCTCTCGTGATGTCGCCGGTGTCGCCATCACCGCTCAACTTTACTTTACCATAGGCCTACAGTGTGCTGAAAAAATACCGTTACTGCACCTGATGTAAACTTAATCGACTTTGCGACAAGTCGGGCGCCGAATTCGGCAGACTAGACCCCTGGCCGCCGTCGTAAAAAAGTGTAAGCCGCCGGCAGCGACGCCGCAAGTCAGTGAGGACAACGTAGGGCTAAACGTATAGACAACTGCAGGACATGACTGCCAGCTTAGGCTGCTGATGCACTATCTATGCGCCGTTAACTCTCATAGTCGCGTAGACGACATGCCGAGTTTATACGCCAGTCTTTATTTGAGGATTCATCATATCGAAACAGTTCTATGTGACAGCGTATGAACATCGTGCCTGTGTTCCTGTGCCTCCAATTCAGTCCAGTTCAGTACAGTACGAAATAAATTTATGTTCACTCATTCTTGATTTCTTATCATGTTACGACAGATGATCGCCCTATACAAATATAAATAATTATGTTTGTAATCTACTGCAGATACAGGAACATGATAACGACAGTGTTGGTAGCGGGTTCCGGAACCAGCGTTGCATTAACTTGCATGGCCAGTGGCTACTGGTCAAGCGCCGCCTATACGCAGTCGTATGCCGATCGATGGGCAGAATTTCCAACTTCCGAAGTGACGACGAATTAAAACGATGCAGTAGAACATTTTATGACCAGCCGGTGGACGTCAAAAGTAAGTAGGTGTTTAAGGTAAAAAAGCGTATTTTGTTTCTTTTTAAATTTAGGGTGAAATGATTAAACAAAATGGTAGCAACAGCAACGTAGGATTTATGACGCCGAATGGCGCGTTTCCTGTTACTGATCTAAGATCACTCGTAGACAAAAGATCTCGTTCATGAAGTGGCGGATCTAACAGTTGAGGTAGGCTTTTAAATCCAGACGAATCTTAAACCTTGTTTGTAACGCCGAAAAACCTTGCCATTGTTTGAACGGCAGCGATGTGTTGCGTGTCGTGTAAACTTGACGACTATTCACCCAGCTGTGGGGCGTTGTACTCAACGCTATGCGACTCAAGCACGTGCGCATAAAAAGACCAGCGAAGCACGACCGTTATTGGCCTACGGAACTGCAGGTATTCAGTCGTAATTGTATGTCGTCTGAAACGTTAGCAGCAGCGTTATAGCATGTTGATGTCTAGCGTCTTACGGTAATAAATGCCTGAATGCCCCGCGTCGAAATGTGCCCACGTGTACGCTTCAGCACGAATCGCGCCAAGAGTAGGCCTTATGACTTTAAGCTGGTAGGCGACGTGCTCCGTCTGGACAAACGGCGGACAGCGGACAGACGAGTGGACAGACGCAGACGGCCACAGTCACGCTATTTAAGTTTAAGGGTAGCTATATAGCTTGCAGCTCGCAATGACGCTACGATAAGCAAAATGGCGCTAAAACTGATGGTTATCATTGATAATAGCACGAAGTTAAACCGACAACGCTCCAATCACACAGCAGGATCTTTGCTGCACTGTTGCGGCAAAAAATGCAGCAAGAAAATAATGCTGTGACGACTGTCATGCACAATCATAATCATTCTACACCGTATAACTTAGGCTTACTTTCCTCGAACAGAATCCGGATTCAGTTTAGCGACTTCACGTTCACTTGTCTGCCACCTCAGAAACTCCCGAAACTTTTGTGGACTATATAAGTCGTATAATTCATTATTCACCCCGTTCTCGTTTAATAATTATTAGCTGCGTAGCAAATATAGTCTACCTTTGTAGCACTGTAATTCAATCCTGCTTTATACAGCACTTGTATTGCTATATTTTAAAATAAACTTGATTACTTAGTTATTTGGCTAGTTAGTTGGTTGACTGCGTTGATGACTGCTGCAATGCCGCTATCGCGACAGCAAGTTGCAACGACAGTCGTTCCGTGTATTCACCGCGCTATGAATTGGTACACCAGTCCTGCGAGCTATAGATTCGTTCTATAGATGTCAAAACAATGATTTGCAAATAAAAACATTAAAAAAACATTTTTTCACTTTTATAAATAACATGTTAAACATACATAAAAACATTGAACTACCTATTTTGACGTATGCTGTTGAGGCAGTTAGCTTAACAAGTAGTATGGTTCATTAACTTTCTGTTTGTTGGAATAATGTTTATCGGCACATTTTTGGTATGAACAAGTGGGAATCGGTTAAACTGATTCAGTATTTCTGTGGTAAGCTTGACTTTGTCAGATTTTTTCATTTGCGAAAGTTATTATTCATAAACCGTATTTGTTTACTAGTCAGTCACTCAGTTATGACTGAATGTGTTAATCTCTACGTTTTGTCAAAGGAGTTCAGTGATTTAAAGTTTTTGTATACTGTATTTGTGCTTTGGTGGAACGTGACGTGAGTATGCCCTAGTTTGTCATCTCTGTTGTTGTTTAAGTATTTGTATTGGACATTTTGTTTGTAGTTTTCTTGTTCTTGTTTTTTCTGTCCCTGTTAAAAATGTTAAAAACAAAAATCTACCATTTATGAAGATTAGAGACCGAAATGTACTAAATGCTATTATGTGACCGTGATTATGGTACAGATAGAAAACAGGACTAAACGCAATTTGCTCATGAGAAATTCATCATATTTGTAATTTTGTGCGCTTATGTTTTAAAAAGAACAAAAAACACGACACTAAAAATACGACAAAAACATAAAACACAAAAAACTTAAAAATATAAAACATGTTTTTTAAAATTTTTACTAAAAACATAAAAAATGTTTTTCACATCTATAATTCGTTCTGTCTTCCACGTGTTCGTATGCATTCTTATTTTCAAGGATAAAACATCGAACTTTCCAAAAATGTTATTTATCAACATCTCGTCAAAATATTATTTTATTACTTGACATTACGTTTATTGCGTTATATCTTACATGCACGTAAGCACGAAGAAAAATCGTATTTAAAAGGGTCAAGTTAAAAACATTGTCATCTGTAACATTCGAATTTCAATAAACAGGTCATTATAAATTCGACTATCTTTTTTAACTATATATACATAATACATGCAAACATAGGCCACATAACGGGTAATGCATAAAAAGTGGAACATAGGTCGACATATATACAGGGTGGGCAAAAAAACCGGATCTGTTTGAGCATTGATAACTCAGCGATGGTTACCTGTAGAAAGATGTGTGATATGTCAAAAGTTTTAGAATGTTGCAGACAAAAAGGGCCCAACTTGCATAGCAAATCATTTAAATATTCTTTGCCTAATTTGCATAAATCTTCATTACCTTTTGAATGGAATGAATGGATTTAAATTCTGTGAATTATTCAGTGTGGGGGCATTGCAACAAATAGCCTGGTCACAAAATTTTAGTAACTGACCAGCTATAATGTGTGCTAATCGAATGCTGGGCTCAGCTGATCCTGAACACATTGACTCCAGCGATCGATCAGCTGCCTAAAAGGACTGATGGCGGTTATGAATGCAAAAGCTGGGCAATTGCCTATGTTGAATTTCATCTGCTGAAAAAAATCAACTTAAATTCATCTGTTACTGCCAATTTAGCATGATTTTAGGGGTGGGGTAGATTTGTGTAAATCAGGCAAAGAATATTTAAATGCTGAAACATGCAAGTTGTACACTTCTACTGTGCACAATTTCAAAACTTTTGGCATATTACGCGCCTTTCCATCAATAAACATCGCTAAGTTACAAAAGCTCAAATGTCCATGTTAAATCTATGTGTTACAGTCAGATTTGGCAGAATTTCGAGGGCGACGAATATTTATGCAAATTAGGCAAAAAATATTTAAATGCTTCACTATGCAAATTTGTCCTTTATTCTTTACAGCATTCTGAAACTTTTGACGTATCGCTCGTCTTTCTACCACTAACCATAGCTGAGATATCAACGCTCAAACAGGTCCGGTTTTTTTGGCCCACCCTGTACGTTAAACTTTTGAACACAGTGTTAACACGACCACACTTCGCTGCAATGATCGACAGCAATAGCGTCTAAATCTGGCCGATTGCTTGATCCACGTAAAACATGCATGTTCCACTCTTACGCGACTTATTGTTGATATGGAGTACACCATCAATAAAAGCACAACTTTGACAACTTAAAAGCTTACCCGGCTCACAATCGTGTATTACAGGCAATCTTGTACCGGTTTTTAGAGCATTGAATATAAGACAAACATCACACAAGATCAGGGATAGATGTTACGTACATGTCTGACGTCAGTTAGGCCTACTCTGACAGAACCTACGGTATTCCTAAGTCAGCAGCAGCGAAAACGGAGACACTATGAGCATAGACCTGCACTCTACATGTAGGCCTACATCACATAAATCTGGAAGAAAATGCTGCATCACGGCTTGTGCGATAGCAACAAACTGTTGCATAAGCGATGTGCCAAGTCAATGGGAAGGCCAAAAATTCGACCCCCACTGCTCCCACATTTTAACCGATCTTTTTGAAACTCAAAACCAAGAAAGATATCCGGGATACGACCCTGCGTGCAAAATTTGGTTGATGTGGGACGACGGGAAGGGGGCCTGCAAAAATGGCGAATTTTGGCTTACTGTTGGTTCTTTCTTTTTTTCTATTCTTCGCGTCGAGTCCAGATCACACAGTAGGACCGATTACGACCAATGAGGGCTCAAAACGCGCGTTTCTGCGCAAGGAAGTGCCTTTTGGGGGTCTCGACAATAAAAAGTAAAGTTTAAAGGTCAAAACTCCCCCAAAACATGATTTTTGGTGGCCTGAATAGGCATTTTAAACCAAATTTGTGAAATTTTCAAATCGTGATATCTCAAAAAGTAAAAACTCGATCAACGCAAAATTTGAAGGGCAAGTTTAGGACCGCAAACGGGCTTCGTGGGTGGTCCGGCGTTACAAAATAATAATTCAATATGGCGGCGGCCGCCATCTTGGATTTTTGCACAAACATTAATAACTCAACTGCCGTTTGAGATAAATTAATAAAATTTTGCAGCAGTGTAGCCAGCTATATACAGAAAATAAGCCATATGACCAAGAGCGGCAATAGTAATAAATTCAAGATGGCGGCGGCCACCATCTTGAATTCAGTTTGTCGCCCACAGCTCGCTTGTTATTGCGTATATTTGCACGAAATTTGACATGTGGACTCATTTTGTGGTCCTAGGTACGAACTGACTATAATATTGAACAAAAATTAAATCCAAGATGGCGGCTGCCGTTTGAGTTAGATTAATGAAATTTTGCAGGATTGTAACCAGCTACTACAGAAAACAAGTGGTGTGACCAAAATTGGCAACAGTAGTAAATTCAAGATATGGCGGCGGCTACTGAGGACGGATTAAATGTCTAAGCTAATACATTACTTTGTGCTTATACTTTGAATTTTTGCTGTTTTACATCATCGCTTATACAACATTAAATAAATTGTTTGCAGTTTTTTGTATATAATCATATAAGTAACGAAATTTTTCAGTCATTTAGGGAAAAATACCGAAAGTTGATATAATTTGTGGCGTAAATTAAACCTACGCCTATATCAGCTTTCAGCTGCTTCCAGACACACTCCTCAGTCATCTAGGGGAAAACCCCCCAAAAAACGAGAAAATGGAGAATAAAGAGGGAAAGGAAGGAGGGGACGAGGGTATAGAGGAGAGACGGAAGGGATGGGAAAACTTGTCACAAAAATTCACGGAAAATACACGTCCCTGGACAGCACGCATGACTGCTAACTGCAGCCTTGATCAGCTCTTGTGTATCAGAACTGGTACAGAAGACCGAGTGAGCACGTAGTCGCTGACACTGCCTAGGAACGCTTTACGGATCTTGCCCAATCCGCGAGGACCCATCAGAATCAGTCCGACGTTCTCTTCGCACGCCACCTTCAGAATGTATTCTCCCGGACTGCTGCCCGTTCCCGTTAGCCACCGGTAATGCACCTGCACATCAACCAAGATGTCGTCACGCCATGTGCCGACATGTATGTGGTCGTCCGTCCAGTGCTCACTGCACATCAGCGTACCCGCCCACTGCACTGCGCTTGGTGTGCCGTGAGCCATTTTTTTGAAAGCTTCGACGTCTGGTGACTTTGACCTTTGACCTTTTAAGCTAAAAATTGGCAAACCGGTTACTCCAGCTCCAAGAAACGTTTACATTAATTTTGGGTTTACTACACCTTTTGTTTTCCGGAAAAGTCCGCAGGAACAGACAGATGGACAGACTGAGACAGACGAACGGACACTACCCGTAATGTGGCCCATCAGAACTTGCTGTTATGTCACGTCTCTCTTGAGGGCCTATATACATGTATCGTCAATTCTAATTTAAATATCGTATTTAAGCTTATGTCTTTCTCTGAGGTACTATGAGTCTAGGCCTAAGCATAACATATGGACCCAACTGCACAAATTCAATTAATTAGATTCGATTAGTTAAACTACGTGACTGTGATTGTGATTAATTCAATTTAACTAACTAAACTTTGTGACGGATACTTGGTTAGTCTCATTTAGTTAATTGAAATTTTACACTTATACTCCCGCTTTCCTTAAAATGGTTAAACACTGACGGCGGTGTTGCCTGTGATTTTCAAAACACAACTCACCAAAACGCTGACATTATGAAGAAAACGTCTTGACCACATAGTTCGTCTATTCTAGCTGCAGCTGTATAACGAGATCGACAAGCCTTGCTCAAAAATATAAGTACTGTCCGCGAGTAGACGTAGTATCACGCAGAAAAAAGCACAAAAACCTATGTGACCTTGACCTTTTATTACATTAAAATTCATCAAAATTCTACGAGTTGTAGAGGCACAAGTTCATCAAAGTAAGTGCAGCGGTTTATGAGTTATCGCGTTTACAACAAAAAGCCCAATAGGCCTACTGTCGTCGCTACCTCCGACAGTAATTATGTTCAATACCAACCTTGTGTTGTAGTAGAAGCGTCTCGTATGCTTCTTGCAGGTCCATCATTTTAGCTTCTTTCTCGTGTAATTCTCGTTCATTAGCTGCAAACAAACAATCACTGATATCATCGTCGCTGTTTTGTTCAGAAATCACGTTTCTGAACGCGAGCGAAGCAAGATGTGCGTAATGGCTTAAACGATGAGCCTAATGAAAATTCAAATCACGTACAGAATATTCATTTTTAATTTCAAAGTTAACTAGAAGGCGCCCGTAGGAGTGCATATCTCCGCAAAGTAAAGTAATTTAAACATTACAACAACAACTACCACTATACTACCACATTGTGACCATGTGTCTATCTGGCATCGTTATGGAGATATGGTACAGACACACAGACACACACGCCGACACACAGAACGATTAATCTCTTAATCTCCTCCAATTCACTTCGTTTCATTGGCGGAGATAAACATTTTATCAGTTAGGCCTATATTATGAAACTAGCCCCACTGATGAAACGTACGTACATATGACGTGGACGAAATCGTCTTGTGGACAAAGAGCTCTGCAAACAGTTTTACCTGCATCGATGAAGTGCACGAGGATGAGCGTGACGTCACTGTAGTCCATCTTCTGTAAATACCCTGAAATAATAATAATCCAAGGCCACTCAGAGAGCGCAAACTTTCTCTAGTGCTATGCTATTTTTACTAAATTCGGCAAACGTTTCTCCTATCTGGCAATGGTAAAGAGTCTTTGAATCCTATCACCGGATCACCACCAAGACCCTCTAACTTGGGCCAAGTTTAACCTTCCCTAAAAATTTCCGAAAAATCCGCCTAACTTTTTTCCTGTAGTTCTACTAACAAACCAGGTACCAGGTAACAGATAAATAAACGTCGGGTATAGGCATATCACATAACCTTCATGGCAAAGACAATGAATTGCTTTAATTAAGACTTGCCATATGCTAAAAATGAACCAGATGGACGCCAAGATGCAAACCCTGGCTCATCATTCTGCCGTCGCAATAAAATATTTACAGGAATCAGACACCTACGTCGATCCCACAAGCTTTTGGCCGTGCGTCGATTGCCGCAATGCGTGCACTCGGCGCCTATATACATGCAGGCCCACAAATCAGTTTCCGAGAATTACTGCGTGTGAAACCATTACAGGCATGCGCTGTCCCTGCGGGACTTATTTTGACACAAACGAAAGCAGACAAACATCAACAAGTCATTTGCTAGCCGTATACAATAAGATACGCTAAACTACGATACAAAAAGATTTGCGTCGAAAAACTGCCAGTTTAATCTAGCACTTAAACTAAAGCAAACTGAAAAATGTTCTAAATAAAAACGACATGGGAGAAAATAAAATGAATTATGAAAGTAGCCTACTGTTATGTAAAACATAAAAAATGGTGATAGGATAAAAGCCAGAGACAGGCCTAAGAAAAACTAAAAAGGAGAGAAATAAGGACAAATAAAACTGGAAAAAAACTACAACGAGAAAAAGCCATAAGTACGATCACTCACAGTTGAAGGCTTTCTGTGCGTTTTCGCTCCAGTCTATAGGAATCAGTATTTTTAACGGCAGCTTCGAGGCCATTCTTCACCGAGAACACTGAAATCAACACAAATTAAAAGAAATTTACCAAAGAACGTCAGGTCTTGAAGTGTTTCCTAATTAACTAGCTTAATTACTGTTTGATTGGTTGTTATTTTGAACTCAGGATCGACCCAACATAAAACAGTGTAGAAATTTCGACTGTTTTAATAATCATGTCCGTATTACCGTACATACCACACAATCCGTACCGCACCACCGTACCTGACGAGCACCCTATTTTATACCCTAAAAGAAGGGGCGGATTTTCAGTCGCCGCCGCTGCCAATCACTACGACAAACCAATGACAACTCTCCCTGCAGCGATGACGACGTCGTCATGGTTATACGGGTTAGCCAGCCGCTTCTCATTTTCCCTTCACAACACCCTCACACTATACTACAAATTTCTCGTGCTTAACCATCACCGTTCTTTCTTATCGTATATAATAAGACGTAACTCTCGACCGTTTTAATACAATATTGGTGAATTTTTAAATGTAGCAATAATTGTGGTCACTAAGCGAATGCATTTTTTAAATTTTCGGCGTATTTTACTAAACTGTTCTCTATCTGTTTTTGTTGTTTAATGCAAACTAAAAATAGGCCTATGCAATTTTTCCAGCAATACGCCAGTACTGTTATCATTTCAAATTTCGATTGAAATAGTGATCTCTATGCAGAATATGAAGCAAATAGTATAATTATGGTATGCTTACCAGTGGATATGCGGTTGAGTAAACTTCGATCCAGATTCTTGGCGTGAGCTATTTTCCTGCAGTTAAGTGAATGGCTTAATCAGCAAGCGCTTATCACGCGAAGTTATACAGCTGCACGTCAATAGTGCAACGCTTTGGCCAATGAGCGATCGACTGGTCAATGCTTACTAGGATGGCTGCGTTGCATCAATGCGGTTCAGATCTCGGATCAGCTAAACCAGGTTCATCGCTGATTTGAACCGAGTTCAAGTCGCTTTTTCAGTCGATCCGCTTCGGTTAACGCGACTTACGGCTAAACTGAAATCAAAGTCAAAGTTTGAACGGCGTTGGAATTGCCGCAACGCGCTGATTCGAACTGCTCCGATTAAATCGCGTTCAGCTTTCCACGACGACTCTGTTAAAAATACCGCACAGACGACGTGCAGTGCATGAAAGAAGCATTGTTTACGCGAGACGAGAGGCGCATCTGTATCTAGGCAACAGAGCGCAGCATCAGCAGCTGACTAGCAGGCAGCGCAGCGCCAAGACGATGACGATGATGAAGGGCATACAACAGCAGCAGCGACAGTGGCGGATATAGGCCACTACGCAGTGATGTATAGTCGAGCCTATTCAGTCAGATTCCGAGTCCAAGCCCGAAACCTGATGAGTTTAACGAGACAGAACAGTCGTAACATTCCGTATCACACAATACGCATTGCGGTGAGAATTAGCAACAAATATCAGCAACACAATAGAATGTTTAAAAATTGAACACATTTTGCATAACTGTTTAGGGGCGCCATTGCGGCAGATGAAAAGTAGAGAAGGCAAAGTCCGGGTAGGCCTACTTGACATAGCGCTGCTTACACGAGTCAAAGTCGTGACCAGAAACGTTTTACAATCCCGAAATTAGAGGCAGGTGATTGGCGTGAGCTAATGACACTGCAGCGCACGATGCGGCCATCCATTGCCTGCGTCAGCGAACATTACAACTGAATCAACGGTGCAGCGAGCAGACATACTACCAGTCACCATACTATCTCTCACACTGGCCTTCCATCCCGCCGAGTGTAGGAGGCTGACTTTGGACACGTTCAGTTAGCAACTTGCTTGAGGTTGCTTGAAGATGGTTCGCGACTTCCCGGTGAGATTCGACGTCTGAATCCACTACTGAGCTGCGGCGCTTTTGACGCCGGCCTTCTCGTCGAGTCGCTGACAGACAGTCAGAGTTATTGGGGAGGAGGATACGGGATGACGCCAACTCCACGCACTGGCTGCCACGTGGGCGTCCGCGATGTGTGTGCGTGTGTGTTATGATTATTGACTGAACGGCAGACGTCGCTGTCAATAAACTACATCACGGCCATTTGTGACTCGGATTTTCTCACCGCGACTCCTCCTTTATGCCGTGGCCACACGCACCGATTTTCTCGTCAGGGAGGGGGGACGTCCGACGTCGCCGGACCTTCCGAGGTTTAAAAACCTCGTCGGGGAAAATCGGACGGAATGTGCATGCTCGTTCTTTCCGATTTTCCCAAACGAGGTTCTTTGCCTGCCAACCAATCACGTAGACCTAGTGACTTTTGACTCCCCCCTTGACCTATTGCGTCATATGTTGTCATAATAATTCTCAGCTGTAAAATGGCGTCCAAAAGCGAGTTTGATGTGAACATTATAGGCCCCCTACATGAAGTCAAGTTGCGTCCCATTTTGTGGGACGCGCACGCCTGGAAGACTACAAAGAAATCGATAGGAAAAAGACGAAGTGGCTTAAAATTGCCGACAAAATGAGATCAACAATAGGTTCGTGCCTGCTCATTGATTTAAGTGAATGGAACTTGGTACCCGGTATCAACTTTTCGCAAAGTAGGCCAGATCTGACGTCCGTAAAGTTAGTTTAACGCCTTGGCTAGCTAGATAGATCTATTCGTTAGCGCGGGGTGCGCTTTAAGACGGGTGATTGACAGGTGTGTAGACGCTCATGCTTCAGAACCTCGTACGAGAAAATCGGACGCGTCGTCCGACGGGTCGTCCGTCGTGTCCGTTTTCTCGTCCGGGAAACTCAGAACTCAGACGACACCCCGGACGGGAAAATCGGTGCGTGAAGCCACGGTTTTAGACTCCCCGCAGTCCATTTGCTTAATTCAATTAGTTGTACAACATGCCGTAGAACAAATTGCATGCTGTGGCAACAAATCGAAGTAGTGGAGTTTAGGCTTAGTCACCCGTTGGCCATCCGATGACCGATAGATAACAGCAATCTATCACGCCGCAGACCAGCAGCATCTAAACTGCCGCAGTCTGCAGCAATGCCGTGTTATCTGAGCGTGCTGTTTTTTTCTCGCTGCTTGAGTTCCGCTTTGTCATTGTTAACCTGCTTCACCCATTATCGATTATGACAACGTTATGCGGTATTCAGTTTGTTTTTCAAACTGCGTGGGCGTAAGCTTATTATTTTAGACACGTCATAAGTCGCTGTATCTCAATAACGGTGGGAGATAGGGCCTAGGTTACTATTAATCACTAATAGGAAGTCGTACGCTGGCTCTCGATTGCCACCGAAGTCAATGACCTTGGATGACCTTGCACGCCAAAATAGGTTTTATGGATTTTTTTGGCAATTTCGGGCTGCGATACACATTTCAAGAGCGAATTGCGCCAAAACCAATTGAGATAGACATGGAGAAGATGCATATAAAATTTTCAGCATTGAACGTAGATTTCGACGGTCCAAGTCTCGGTTTTCTAGGTTCAAGGAAACCTGCGCACGAGAGCATCAAAGAGCGATACCCCCGTAAAAGTCGTAATTTTACCGTTGTTGGCCAGTCTTTCGTGAAAACGGTTGCAGATAGGCATGGGCATGCTGCCTATTACAACAAGCACTAGTGACGAGCTTTTCAGTCGTATCAACATCGATGACTTTGAAAGACCCTGAGCTTTCAAAATAAGTGGTTTTTATTGATTTTCGCGATCTTCCGCTGCACTCTAAAGGAAAGGTCACACTGGCGGTGAATTAACTCGAAAATAAAATTGTAACATTTCAGTTAACTACAACTATGCAATATAAACTTGACTGGTGAAAAAAACTTAATGTCGCTAAGTCAAACTCAAAAGTCAAAGTCAAAGTCAAACTCAAATGATTTCTGAAAGTCGAATATCACTGACGGCGCATGCCGACGAATACAAATACAATGCTGATTTATCAACTGTCTGTCGGCTTTGTAGAAAAATTTTTTTTGAAAATTGGTCAGTATTTAATTATTATTGGGCCACTCTGACCGTAGGTCTGGCGTCGCACTGGCCATGCATCACAAGTGGTTTATCCACCTACGGGCTCAACGGGCACGGAAAGGGAGATGAGCACCGCGCCTACGCCCTGGAGGGGCACGGCACGCTTTACTTTACCTTACTCTGACTATAGGCCCATTAGTTATAAATTCAGCTTTAACGGAGAAATAGCGTGACGCTATATAAATGTCTTTGCATACAAAATGTCGCCATTGCCTTCGTGACAGTATTCTACAAATAGGACTACAGCCTAGCTAGGCCTACCATTGTGGGAGTTTGACAGACAGATTGAAGAATTGCACTACAATAAGACATGCGAAACAGATGCATTGTTCACCGCTGATACTTTTCCCATCATTCATTTTGACTACTTTGCAGTCTGATCCTTGCTCATCGTTTTCTTTTCTACGTCCGAGGTGGCTGGCGGCAGCAGATTGCTAGTAAATAATAATAACAAATGGGCACGATGACATTCGGCTCTGACTGTAGGTGAGCAGAAGGTCAGTCGGCGCTGCGGAGTTGCGCTGCTTGCGAGTGCCAAGTATAGGGCCTATCCGACGGCGCCGCCGGGCAGCACGAGCGCTCAGCGGCGCCGAGGCGACTTCTAGACCTGTGAGTGAGACACGTCAGTGTAAACGGCGGCGTGTGATTTATTTTAAGAACTTGTCTGCCAGCAATCACTCGCAAGTGCTGCAGCAACAGTGTCATACGTGGGCGCGTGAAATGCTACCCCTGCACTTGAGTTAACTACGGACATAAGTAAGGCCTAGCTCTGCAGCTATCACTCATCACCCAGCTCTGAACTTGTCCGCGAATAGCCCAATAGAAAGCATAAGAATGCTGAGAACAGTTTTTCAAAATTAGCCGGTGTGCATAAGCGGCGGGATGTGTTTGAAAGTAGCGAAGGGCAATCACGGCAAGCGCGAGCCGTATTTTAGGCCTATATAACGGAATTTGAGGCGGATCCCATGCGGGCTCAAGGGGCAGAGCTCGGCTCTGCTGGAAGGTCGAGGCGAATATGTAAGAATTTAGTCTAACTGTTTTAGCATTTTTTCTGTCTACTATTTAGCACTCTTCATTCAAGCCCAGCTAAAAAACTAACATGTAAAAATTTATTTACACAAAATCACTGCTTGTGACTATGTGGAATGCAATAAATAAATGTTCAGGCCTAAAATAACGATACCGTTGTCCGTAAGCTGCACAAAACATCCACAATCTAAGATCTAACAGTGCAGCTTTTCAGTTCTCAGCTTCAAATACTTCGGTCCTGTATTTTCAGTAATACAGCTGAAATTAGAGCACGCTAGTCAGGCTTGTTCATAGAGGTCAGACTTCATATAGAAACTCGAAAGCAGCTATTTCAATTTTCAATCTGTTTGCTTAGAAGTTAGAACTCTTCGATTCTTCATAAATGTCTCACATTAAACCGTTTTTCTTTTAAAATTTGTATTTATTGTAATCATAGTGTACTGCATCCTAACTCATATGTCATTTACCAAGATTACCAAGTCAACCATGGTTTAATATGTCAACCTAAGTAAGACATTGGCTGAATTTCAAAATTCTTTCACTGACACGTTCAGTAAATTTGCAACAGCGATCACAGATGCCATTACATTTAACACGTTGTGGCAAATACCATCTGAAATTCAATGTTTTTAGCAACATAACTCAATTAGGACAAAACTTAGTTGACAAGATTCATCTTTCTCTGTAGCAGCAAGTTACGAACTTCTTACAGGGTGCTCATAAATCAATGAACAGTGAAAGGGGTTTTCTTCTGACTTTCCGGGATCTGTATGCACCAGTTTTAGTACAGGTGCTGTGAATGTCTTTTCGCACTGAACCACAATGAAGAGCCTCACATCCCAGGCCAACTGTTCTGAGTAATGCATGGTGTTTAGTTTCAGTCAGTTCTTCAGCATGGCATCAACTCAAACAACTCGAATCAAGATCACAGTGTATAATTATGATCTGTACACACTGCATTCATTTCTTCCTTGTGTAAACAGTGAGTCTATGGCTGTCTTTTTGGTCCAGTACACTACGTCAGTCTGGGCATTCTTTGGTCACTAATTGCAATGCATTGCCTTCAGATGGTCAGTTTCTTAGCACTAATTATTTCACGAGGTAATGTAGCAAACATGCTTGAGGCAGGATGAGATTTCTGAAGATATCACTTTGTTGCAAATTTACTGCAGAGTCTGCCAATGCATGAATTTTGAACAAAAAATGTTTATCTACTTAACAACTATAACAGAAAATTTATTGCTTACTTTATCATCTTCATGCAGCTCACAATGTAGTAATACGTTATATGATCATGAGCAAACGGCTGTCTTATTCAACATTTCAACAACGAAAAAGCAGAGTTCATATGACGGTTTGATGCTACTGACAGAAATGGCTTCCAGTATGTAAAAATGCCTGGTCCAGCAAATTTCTTGGGGACCCAACTTCAACGCCAACACAAAATTGGCTCATTAATCAGAAAGCAAAAGTAGTTTATGCAAACTGACAAAAAGCTGCATCAATTTCTTTCAATTTCAAAAAAGTTCACAATCAATCAGTTATATCATCACTAAGGCTGTAAATTGCTACCTGAAAAATCTGCAGCAATCGCGGCAAACATTGCAGAATTAGCGGCAAATTTGCGACATCGTTTGTTTTATAGTATTAAGCCTACTTCATACACATGCACAATCCAGTGGATATGACTGTTTGCATGCAACAAACAGACAGTTCTATACACGTTCATGTTTTATGACCATTCAAAGTCAAAAGGTCACAATAAAACTTCACGTTTTCTCATTAAATGTGTCATAATGGATGGTCAAATAAACTCAAAATCACAAAAAAATTCCCTTTGGCATCACAAAAAATCAGTTCACGTCGTAACACAGACGTGGAAGTCAACTGCAAAAAAGTGGACAATTAAAAAATTTACAAATTTGCACACATAACATATTTTTTTAAAAAAGGCCTAGGAAGTGAGTGAATGAGTCTGTAGAGTTTAACATGTCGCTAGAAAAAATTTAGGTCTAGAGATGGTGGATTTTCTGCAGGACAATAGTAATAACACCAAAGACGTTTTTAGATTGGCAAAATATCTATTATGTAATCGAGGTCACTGAATTAAACATCAATATCAGAATAATATTGTAACTGGAAATCAGACAATTACTGTTTTTGCACAAAGGTAAAATAAACACACAAACCAACTAAAATGTTGTGAAACTGTAAAAATTGTGGCAATTCACAGCTAAATTCAGAAATTCGTGGCATGTGCACAAATTTGTAAAATTTGCAATTGCCACAAAAAATTTACAGCCTTAATCATCACTGCTAGATTTTCATGAGCTTTTCTACTGATAAAGTTGCCATGATCCCAAATATTAATTACGAAGGTACTAACAATATTATATGTACATACAGAATGTAGGTTCATGCTGAAATAAAAGCTAAGCTACACACAGCATTATATATGCATTATAAATCAACCTTAAAAATATAATCCAAGAACTGCGTACAGTATATGCAGTCATATAAATGTCAACATTTTTGCTGAGCAATAATGGAAAACTGTAGCAACTTGACACCATAAGTTCATCAGAATCTGTACATCCGAAGCAGTTTTCCAAAACGCAGGAATTTTTCACACTTACAAACATGCAAGTACGACAACAACTCTGCACCAAATACATAGGGTGGTGCAAAAAATTGGAACACATCAGTTTTTTTTGTTTTTATACAACACATGTAAAAAGCTAATGAAAAGTACTGACAGTATTTACGTGATCAACTAGTCAAAACAGTGTTCCATATTTACCATATTTACCACTATTCACTGCAATGATCAAAGGCTAATCATTTCAAATATACCATATTACCTGATCTATTGAAACCACGTATGCTCCAGTGTTTCGTGCACCACCCTATACTAAGTTAATTCATAATCAGTCATTTTCATACATTAGCATAAACGGTGTTGCACCAAATGCAGTTAGTCCAGCACAGCTGATGAGTTGGACAAGAGCTCTCCCTGACAATAGCATGGTTGAATAACATCTTACTCGTCAAGCACGATGGGGGAGGTCTGTATACACGGTGGCTCAATACCACTGCTGTGCACCTTGGCCCACAGCAGCTGGTTCTCAGCCTGCAGTAAGGCATATTGTCGACGCAGTTCAACAATGTCGCCGGCCGACGAGTCCACGTCGTCGACGCTCGCAATCAGCGACTCATTGGCTGTGTTCAACGATGTGATGTATTCGCAAGCTTTCGCAAGAACGGCACACTTGCTCTGACCAAACACCAATAAACTAAGTGATAAACAGGTCACTAAATAACTCAACAAAAACATGGACACACTACAAATTAACGTCCATCAGTCTGTCTGTATATCCGTTGTGGCACTCTAGTACAGTAATCATAAAAGTTGGGCTAGTTTGAAAGTTATTACACAATAATTAGCTAAGTATGCATCTGTGCATCATCGACATAAGCAATCAAGTGCGAGGGGAACACCCTGAAATTTGGCACGGAATATATGTTAGGTAGGGCAAAGTGGCAAATTTGGCATTTAATTTTAAGTCACCATATGTCTGAAATGGAGCATGTCTAGGCCACAGATATCAATAATAGCTAACACAGAATCGTATACGGCCTTTTAAATGGTACTGCCATAAATGATGATTTTGGATGACCCTAAATGGTAATTCACTAAGAACTGCACTAAATGACCATCTTAAACAAACAGACGTCAAGACTAAAACTGAGTGGTACATATGTTTTAAGAATAACAAATAAGGATAATAAATATTCTACAGCATCTTTGTGCATGGCAAATAATTAAGATAATACAAAAAAACCTTATCAGTACCGGTAGGTGCATTTTATCAATTAACTCAACTAAACAGACACTATCCCTACAAATTTTCTGCATGGCACAAGTATACTAGCGACAATCTTGCCTCTTGTTTTTGATAATTTAACCTGTCAGCATAAAACAGTTATGACAGGTTTATACATAAATTAGCAAAAAACCAATAGTGCTTCCTTTACTTTGAGAATAATCTTTGGATACAGCAATCAAAACAATACAACACAAAGGCAGAATGAGAAAAACAACGTACATGAAAAAATAAAAATAACAAAGAAAGAGAAATAAGATAGCAAGAAAAAGCGGCTGCCAAATATGATGTTTTGCAAAAGCAGAGCTTGATCAGATGCATAAGAAGAGAAAGACGCTCGTAAGTTTGCATATGTGAGCATACCTCGGTGAGTTTGACGTCAGTTGAGCATTTAGGCACGAGTTCAGCCAGGCGAGCGATCCATGTATTGATTGTGTCACGTCGCCTTCGCTCAACTACAACAAAGATGTGAACAAACGTGGACGTAAAGACCTTCACCAGCTGGAAAACCCACTCATAGGGTGGCGATGACCTGTGTTCTTTAGCCTCCAGCCAGACACCAGTTTACACTGCGAAACCGTAGTTACAAGGCTAGTGCTTCACACAATGTGCCTGTTTATCTCAGCTTTCGCCGGTACTCAGTTACTCACTGTGCCTACGCACAAAGGATGGCCAGGCTGAGTTGACACGGGTGGCTGGTTACACACCAAGATGGTCAATCTGTCTGCTGCATCTAAATACTAACTAGGCATGGTGTCGATTAGCTTCATTGATGAAGACTAAAGTGTTAGCCACTGCACTCACTAAATCACCACTACAATCATGGCTCTATGCTGTGATCTATGCTTTTAATCTAACAGTAAAGTTACTTCATTAATGAGTGACTCGAACCAGATTGCATCTCTTACAGAACTGCAACAACAGATATCCTCCAAGCATATCAAGTTGCACCGGATGCGACTGCAGTGTTGTTGTTGTTTAAACGTAATGTTGTGAATTTAAAGAGTTGTATTGAGGCTACAATACTGATTAATGCATCGCAATCCAGCCTTTCGGCTGCAACACAATTAAACGTTCATTCAAGCTATAAAATGTGCAGCTCAGTATTGATTCCACTAAAACTAACACTGCAAGAATGCATACAGTCTCTCCTGTACTTTGAATGCCAGCCATGTTCTTACACCGCAGAGATGTATCATTCCAAAATATTTACAGTGACCTAGATATTAAGGACATGACTAAACAGTGTGGGAACGACAGTTCAGCCAATTAACCAGACATACACATTACCTTCTTTATGTGTCTGTCTTCTTCGGTCGTCGCGAACGATGCTAGACGATGACACAATCGTTGGTCGACTACAAATTGGCAGGCGAGAGATGGCTCGATGGCTCACCGACGAAGAACTGTTAACATCACTCGGTGACATCATGACAAAATACTGACCTGTAAACACAGCAAAATGCAGCTCAGCAGCACATAACTCATGCATTAACATCTGCTGTAGATAAGACGCATTTAATGACATGGCACCAATAATGCTTAAAATCGTAAAAAATGCAGTGCCACATATTATACATACATCTACCCACAGAGCCCTGCACAACCCTAACCCTAACCCTTCACCTTCTGAACTAAACATTGGGCCTTAATTGGCAAACTGGTTTCTCCTGCCATGAGAAAAGTTCATGCAACATTTAATTAACCTTTTACCTTTGATTTAACAAGAAAAGCCCTGCTAACACAAAGGTGAACGTGCAACAGCGGTGCACCGTCATACGCTAGTGATCTGTAGACTTCATCCGTAGATCTCATCCATACGGCTTTTGGCTACAGTTTCAAAGAAAACCCAGTAAAACAAAATCAGTCGCCAGAGGGTGCCAGATGACCGGCGGCTAAATATGTATAGTGTTTTACTTGTACTCACCTGAAGGTGCCACAGGTCTATCTCGCTCTGCCAATGCTGTATCGGCTAAAAATTGCAAATTTTTCCCAACCCATCATTTAGCACCCTCGTTTGGGGTGACCCCCTTCGAATTTATGGAAAAGCTTTATGGTTCTTGAAACCAGAGTCTTCCAGGCAGCCGACGGTGAAGATTTTGTGATCCTAGCTTGCACCGTTTTTGACTGATCCACCCGTGTGACGAATGGACGGACGGAGAGAGAGAAACAGAATTGCAACGGCTAAGACGCGCTACAGCAGTAGCTGTTGTTGCGCATAAAAAGCAAAGCAGGAATGGATTGGTAAAACCCATAATGAGGCATATCAGGAGGTATATAATAATAGCTGAAATGACATAATGCAATTAGATAGCACAGTGATATTTAACAAGTACACAGCTTGTGAGAGAGAGAAATAGAGTTAGTCACAAATGAATGGTCTGCCTGAGCCTGAACACCACAGATCAACTGCAAATCAACTGCAGATCAGCACAGATAATAAAATTGTGTTATATTAATCACTCACTGCAGTGAGTGAGTGAGTAGGGTTTAACGTCCCACCCGACACAGTATAGGTCATTTCGGGGACGGCCTTTTCAGGCAAAATGCACAGAAACACATAGTAAGGGTATAAGTTTAACCTTTACAATAAAGAAACAGAAAGTTTAACCTTTACAGAAACACAAAAAACAAAAAACAAGATGAACCTAAAATTGTAAGAACTCCATTATAAGCATGCAGATGTAATTAACATAATGCTAGTTCTAATAATCTTCCCTGTTATCCTCCAGACAGTCATCAATCTCATAATGCTGTCTATTGGAGGACAGGGGTGGCACTCACTGGAGATCAGTCTATGGCATTGCAGATCACAGCAGATCACTAACATTATAAGCAATTTCTAGGATATGCAGTGTTTAGGCAGACCACAAGAAAGCCAAATTTGCACACATTTCACAGTAAAGAAAGACTGAACTAACCTGATGATGGAGCATAGACCTTAGCACTGGAGTTAGACACATTGCTGCTGACTGAGTGTTCCGCAGCAGATGATGATAACTACAATAACACAGCTTGACATCAATACAACTTGCTGTCCCATGTAGGGCCAGTTTTTCATTATTCTGGTAAAAGCTAAACAGTTAGCTAACCATCAGTTAAAAGCAAATGCTTTGCAGTAAGACCTTTCACCAGTATCACAGACTTTGTAATAAATGTATAAATTACAGAATTTTATACCATTTTTTACAGCACCGAAATGGCTGGAGATGGACCTGGACAACCTGCGTATAACATTTTTAGCACAGAACGTACATTTTTAGAAATCTAAGTTTTGATCTCTTAAATTCAAGGAGTCTTCCATAAGGAGGCCTCACATTTAAGTACTCTTTCAAGATGCGTGAGCTTTGCTCAAATTACTTGTTCACTCTCTGACACAAACACATGTCAATGCTTTCTAGTACATGTATACTTTACAGTTTCAACTGGTTCAATTTTTCAATGTGCCCCATACAGATTTATTCGTATGCTCCTTGAATGCAACAGCTGTATATGAAGAAAATGTTCAGTGTATGTAATCTACACAAAATAACAATGATATGTAAGTATGGGGTAATGTGTATAACCAGTCTAATTTGTGCTTAAACAGATATATGTATGTATGTAAAATATGTACGCCAGAAATAACTCAAAATTTATCAACAATGAAAATCATTATCTCATATTTTAGTAACACATGCATGTCTTTAAAATGCCGTAACAGATAGTTGACACATGTAGAAATGTGAGCACAAAAGCAGATTATTACACGCACGAGCATTTACCGGTAAACTGGAGTCAGCATCCACAATATGTGGCTGTCCTTCTTCATCATGAAACACTTGCAGCATACGATATGTAAATGCAGCATCTGCAACAACACAACTGGCACATTATTATGAACAGTGAAGATTTTTCGACGTTTTTTACATGTTTAATTACAGAACAAGCAAGACTCATCACATTGTAAAGGCTTGTTTCTATGCCATCAATAGAAACATTGTTCAAACAGAAAATATGTAGTCTTGATTTGTAAATTTTACTGTTTCAGGTTTTTTCGTTTCTACTGTTGCAACAATACATAATACACGAATAGTAAAAATCTATGCAGTAGTGTTTCACTGATTCGGGTCCGCCATTCCAAGGCGGCGACATTCCAAAGCGGTGTCAAAAACCGATTTTAGACAAAGACAAAACAGTACTAATTAAACACTAAACTAACGCTAACAATGATGCTAACACTAACCCTACACATATAGTATACTTACCACGGACTGTCAACCTTTCGCAATGATGGACCTTTGAAAAGGCGAGCCAACACCATTTTGTCAGAGAAAATCAAACAATGAGAATTAGGAATATTCATGTGTCTACTTCGGCAACTAAGTATGACTGTTAGTGATTTGCAGCATTACCCGTTTTAGGAACCAGGTACCCGGTTGCAATTACCCGGGTACCTGAACCCGGTTTGCAAGCAAAGGAAAAATGACATTTAAGTGACCCATAGGCCTACACAGCATATATGTAAAAACTTTTTTTTATTTTTGCCACGTTTTTTACATTTTTTAACTTCCTCAGCTTTTAAAATTTATTTTTAAAAAACATGCATAAAAAATCCCATCAAGAACTTCGAGAAGCACGTTTGAAACCACAGAAACCAATTAAGTGATCGTAGTTTACTTCGTTAGTGCAAATATGCTAAATAAAAAGTCTTTTTATCTATTGTATTTAGTTAGTCTAGTGCTTTGACTTTATAACCACATGGTTAAATTAAAATTAAATAAAGTTCTCTCCTCTCTATCTAAACTATAGTTCCATGTATACTGGATACAACATTGGGCATTAGGCAAGAGGTTGAACAAATTACGGCCAATGTTTTTTTATTCAACGTTTTTAAACATTTTTCATTCCTGCCAGTTATTTTAATGTTTTTTAAATGTTAAAAATTTTTTTTCTGGAACGTTTTCTACATCTATGCTACACAGTCATCTAGTGACCCGGTGATACCCAACATTTTTCTACAAAATAGATCTTTTCATATAAAACATCTATAGCGTTTTTATGATATCCGTTCGTCAACAAAAAAATAAAAATAGCTGATGTTGAACTCACTTGCACTGCCGAATTCCACCACAATAGCTGCAAAAAGTGCAATTTCCATTGGTTTTATCGGTAATCAGTGCAAGAAAGCGGATACCAATTACCAGGATTTGGAACCGTGTAATAAATTTTGGAACCGGGTCCGGGTATCCAGTTCCTGACACAAATCAGTAATGAATGTCATTACCATCAGGAGTTTGAAGCTCAAAGTGGCTGTTGGGATCAAACGGAAGTGACTCTCCAACATCAGACATTGTTACCTGCCAGATAAAACATCAAAGCAAAGCAAAAGAATGTCATTAAAATCCTAATTGTGTGACAATATGAAAAGCATGGTTACATTAACACTTTCCTTGCATTACCAATGTTTAGTTTTTTTGTCATTAAAACACTTGTACATGCCTGTGGAAGCAAATACATGGCTGTGGTTGATTAGTATGCACGACATTACTCTCAAGAGGATATGTGCATTATTGGAAAAGAAGAAGAAGAAATATTTTTCTATTTCCATTCTCATGAAAAATACTATCTAAATATTGCAAACAGACCGAAAAACTTTGTTTTCATTCAAACTGACGACTGAAAAAATAGTGTAAGGTGTATGATGTAAATATGGCAGCCAAGCAAATATTCGGTTAGCTAGGTAGTGTAACGGTGGTGACAGTGAGATTGCTGGTTCAACTCTCGCCCGGTGCATTACCTGATAACAATCCTGGACAAGTTGTTCACAACTTCACACACACATGCCTCTGTTCGCCAAGCAGTATAATTTGGTACTAGTCAAAAGGCAATAAGGCTCTGCACCTGGAAAAATAACCGTAGATCTGGCATCGCACAGGCCATTGTCACAGGCTCGGTGGTCTATCCACCTACGAACTCAATGGCCAAAGAAAGGGAGATGAGCACCCCACCTACGCCCTATGTGGGGTATGGTACCTTTACCTAGGGTAATGGTATATCAGTTTCCATCGTACCAGAGCTAAATGACTCTTATGTTATCAGTTCAAGTAAGCTTTGCAAGGATTACAAATTATGTGAGGAATATAATGAGACAGTTTGTGATTCCTGTATCTCCAGCCAGCATACTGCAATGCATAATCCAGCAACAGTTAGGGATATTACATCGACTGATAAGTACGGCCCAGTTTTTCACAGAAAATTTTGCCAAATTCTGCGTACCAAATTCTGCGAGCCAGTTTGCAAAATTCCGCGGCTTACCGCAGCAAAACTGTACAAATTCCGCAGCTCACCACAACCTTCCATTTGTGTGTAAGCTGAGTTCTATCTTGTTCAGAAACTTCAGCTTCTGAAGGGCCGGCTGGCATAGTGGCATTGCGCTGAAGTATGCTAGCAAAGTACACAGAAAATTACCAATCTCTTTCTTTTCAAAAGCGCAATCTGTCAAGTTGCATTGGTTTATTTACGATTGTGCCGTATTGCGATAGCTATTAGTAGGGCCCACAGTTTTCGGCAGTTCAGTTTCATTTTTTTCTGTGATAAAATTACGTCATCAAGTCAAAGATCGTAGTAATCGCCAGCCACTTCTCAACTTCTGCAAAATTCCGCGGAAATATCAAAATTCCGCGGCTCGACTCGGCTCCGCGGAAAACTGTGGGCCCTAGTGAATAAGTTATTGGGTTCAGTAGGGAGTAGCCTACGGTGTCGGCTGTAATCTGTAGTAAGGCTGTGTGCGACATGGCTAAGTAGGGGGTGGTATCTACCGACGCTGGACATCCGGGCGTAACACAGCGTCTTAAAATGAAGATTTTAAACAATCACATCATAAAATTCAAACACATGTGCACTTTGTTAACGCAATTCAATACAACAGTTAGCATGTTTAAGTTGAATTTACTCTACAAATTACATTTTAGTTAAAAATGTAACCGCAAACAATCTACTAGGTACGATTCATCAAATGAAAGTGATCGGAAGATCGAAATAAACATGTTAACCACATGCATTTGGACGTAGGCTAGGTTATCATCTTCGGATTAAAATTTAATAACTGTATAATGGTCAATAACTAAAAAGTTTACCCTGTGTCGGAAAAAACTGTTTTTATTTTATATTATTACAACAGATACGTGGCTAGTGCATTGCACGGTATGCCAAACACTTATCACTGGTATACTCACTGTGCCTGTCCATGGGGGATGGCTAGGCTGAGTCAAGCCGAGCTGAGTTGACCACCTGAATCGCTGGTTGTATCCGGGATTAGTTCGCAATCAGTATTTTAAAGGCCAAGTGGCCTTCGAGACCAAGGTCACTGAATGTGAGCAACAGCAGCTACTCACACTGTCAGTTTTGACTGTAAAAAACGCATTTCTTTTCTATACCTTATCTATGTGTTGCATATAAAATATAACCATTTTTTTTTAAATTTGATACTACAAAAGCAAATAGATGGTTAGGTTGGGGCTCCTAGCTCTATGCTTTACAACTTCGATCCTTACGACTTTATATGACTGGATAAGATACCTGATGGCTAATATATGGTCATGGTGTCTTAGCAAAAGCAACTTATTTTTCCACTGCCTTCAAGCTAAATTGAGATGCTAAATAACATAAATAAAACCGAAGCCACCGCTGACCATACCAGGTATAAGTTTATATATGGTCAGCTCATATGAAGTCCAGCTGTCGCTACTCACTAGAAAAAGCCGACTGTACGCTGGTATCCAAAGGCCAGCAAATGTTCATTAATGGTCAATCCAGTACCACTGTTTGGAGGGAAGCGAGGAGTTGGCAATGGAGCATTAGATTAGGCATTTGCAAATGTCTGTAGCCCGCTAATAGTAACCATTGCATTGATACAGTTTGACCATCGTGCACCATGCAAATTTTAGGGGTCGGAACCCCTATTTAGGTAGAGGGTCGGCAACTGTACGAATAGATAGAGCATTGATAAAGTTACTAAAGGCTGTCAATAATAAAAACTATGCCACTATCTGAAGCGCTTTGGCCACAGTTTGCAAAGCAACTTGGCACACAGTCAGTACGTACTCCCATTTGGGGGAAAGAATGTGGGTGTAGGGAATCTGACTTGGTACCACATGGTAGTCGTTAGACAACCCAATTAATTTGTTCAGACAGTTTTCTGAAGAAGACATACTGTTTAGCCACAAAACGTGTGGGACAAACAACAGACAAACATAAGTTTGACCTTAATAGTCAGCCAATAAAATCAATGACCTTCTGATCGTTAACACTTTCAAATGCTTTGCACATAAAAAGACTGAACAATTTAATGTAAGATACCAATGGAAATGCCATGTCACTATTCTGAAGCAAGCATGTATAACACTCATGTTGAAAATCTGGATGAATAATATCTAACAGTACTATTATTAATTAAACTAGTCATTTAGACTTAACATAAATTCATGATAACAACAAAAAATCAGCACACAGCATATCAAGATAGTGTACACAGGCATCAAAGTATCATATTCCAACATTTATAACTTAATATATTACATTACAACACTTACATAGAAAAGAACTATTGTTGATTTGTTTCGTTATAAAACTCAATCCTTAAAAACATGGCCAAATTCAATACCAAAGTTTGCATATAACACTGTTGCATGATTCCTTTTACAGGGTGTCTACAAATCCAGCCTAACAAATTTCCAGGAGATTTTCAGGAGATTTCCAGGACACATTTAACAAACTTCCAGTAGACTTTTTACATTAATCGAGCCTCTTAAGCATTACAATTACATGTACAATGAAATGACAAGCCGCAAAATATTAATGCATACATGAGTATGAATTCTGAAATGTCTGCAACTGAGCATGTGATGATGAGCTCCGACCAACGCTATTTCCTGCGTAAATAAAATGCGCCTGATATATGAAAATTACACGGCAAGTTATAAGAGTTTTCAAGGAACACCAAGAAAATTCCAAGAGATTTCCAGTATTTCCAGGAGTTGCAGACACCCTGTTTTAGACAAAAAATATGTATCAAATGGCAGAAAAAAATATTTTGATCTAGGATTACACCAAACAACAAAAATGGCAGTAAACTGTGCTTAACTGTTAGCAATTTCCATTTCTAAATATTCCATTTCTTCTTCAATGGCTTCCCGTCGTCCTATTTTCTCTAACTGTTCTGTTTCGAGTTTCTCGCCAGCATCGAGTCTCGCTTGCAGCTCAACTATCTGTTTCAACTTCTTGCGCAGTGAACGCAGCTGTCGAATGTTTTCCTTCTGTTTCTCATCGTGATTCGTCGATGTCACAGGCTCTGACACTGGTACTGTGGATAATGTCATCGTTTGAACATTGTCAGCAACAGGATCAACAACATGAGTTTCATTCGCCATCTTCTCCTTCTTCTTCTCACGACGCTTCATGTTCTTCTTTGCCGCTTTCGACATTCCCTCAGTAGCTGTTTCAGCTGACGGTATTCCACAGCCGGCAGAAAGTGCAGAGCTCTGTGCATAGAACTGGCTGCTGCTCTCGTTGGGTGAAAGTCCAACTGGTCCGACGTGTCGACTCCTCAGCCACTGCACACCTTTGTTTTCATATCTAACACATTCAGCAGACAAAACATATAATAACAACACCCTTAGTCAGTCAGCATCAGTATGCTAATTAATGCAAGATGCAAGCAAAACCAATGTTGCATACATTATTATGTCATATAGTACACCATGGTGCATAAAAAGGTGCCACATTTATTTTTAACTAGCTCCATGAATCATTGGCTGATTTAAATTTTTCGGCACGCGAGATCAGGAAGAAACTTGATGCAAATGACTGTAGTTTTGGCCACCTCACTTTAGCACTGTCACTACACTACCTTGTGAAATGCAGGTTATTGAACCTGCTGTTGGCGAGTGGCGTCAATGTCTACTGCTTGCGTTTGTGTTGGAGGAAAACATTTTGAGCACATGCTGTAATATTATAAAAGATGATGTGATGTGACACATGTGACTTTTTGACAGACAAAAATTGCCAATTGTGTTTGTCACTATTCAGTTAATCATTACTCAGCTGACGCATGCACTACCCAGTATAAATTCATTGTTGCAAATGGCTAAACTATGACTTCTGAATTTCACAAGGTAGTGTAGCAACAGTATTAAGGTGAAGTGGCCAAAACTAAAGTTATTTGCGTCAAGTTTCATCTTGATGTTGCATGCCAAAAATTATAAATATTGGCCAATGTTTCACAGAGCTATTCAAAAAAGTGGCACTATTTTTATGGACCACAGTGTACATACTGTTCACTACTGTTGTGGAAACTGCTGCTGCTTAGTTACTAAAACTATTACTTCTATATTGTAAGTGTTATTGATAATAATAATCACCAAAAAACTAAAATATTAAAATATTAATATTAAAAACAGTAAAAATAATCATAATAAAGTACAGTTACAAACATGCCACCTAAAAACAAAGAACCACCTACCTACTATTACTACTATCTATGGTTATCATTTAATTAGCAAACTTTTGTCTGCGTAGCAAACTTAAGAGTCCAGACATACTGCAAGTTTGGTTGCTGTAATTGTACACTTTTTGTAACAAAAAACTGACAGCATTTACATTAAAACCATCTGGCATGTTCTATTACAAATATTGTTATGATAAAATGAGATATCTGTGCCTATAACAAACAATAATGCACACAGTGACTACAAGTGAATTAACACTACTTTGAATATAACTGGATACCAACATGGGAACTTCCTCCTGTGGAACGTAACCATCTTTAACCTTCCTAGGCTTGCGCCAGCTGCCATCAGGTCTCTGACTTGCAGGAATGAACAGTTCCCCTACAACAGCAGACATCAGACAGCATTGCTGTAATAACGTCAAACAAATGCCAAATCCAATATGAAACTGGATGGATTCCGCTGACCTTTAACATCAGCCAAATCCATATAAGACAGCAGTCAGCGGTGGGCGACCACTATAGAATGATAATTATCTCGATTTGCTAGCAAACAACGGTGGCGGGACGAGCGGCGCAAGGCAGAGGAGGGGGAAGTACACCTGTAAAATGGTCGGCATTTATGACACATTGGAAGGATTACTGAATATACCCTCTCCACCGCACGCCACGCCGTCTCACACTCTAGGTCTAATTTCAGTAACCGACTATCAATATAGCAGCCGTGTGGCAATTAGCGTGGTGGGTGACGTCGCCAGCCCACCAGTAGCGGTTTCTCTTGTCACCGGTGCACTGCAGTAAAGATTACTGGCGCCAGGAAGCACACAAAGCTCCTGGTTGACGACTGTTGCAATTATATCACTGCTGCTGCATGGGGAAAACATTAGAGTAAATCGCTATTAGACGAATGACGTGTGGTGTGGTAACGAATAAGCATCGTGGTACATTTAACTATAGTACAAAAACTGCTGGTTTTAGTTGTTGTATCAGAGCACATTAGAGGTTAATTTTTAACATTATGCACTATATAAATTCATGCTTTATTAACTTACTTACGTTTATATCAATCAATCATTGATTCGAGCACAATCCACGGTACTGTAGGCCTACTAGCCTATGTACATAAAACTTAGCACAAAAGACATAAAAGAAGTATATGAATCATTGTAATACCACACACAATGGGTCACCGTGTCTGTCCTGGCACAGCGTCCACTGAGTGTGGGATTGAGGGGGAAGGGAGGGCAAGGCATGCTGCCACAGCGTGTGGGTAGTCAGGTGGAGCTTTCAGCCAGTGTTAACACTTTTTCACCCTATTACTCTTTGTTCACACTTGACGAGGAACTGCATGGAAATTTAATCCATAGAATATAATGTAGTCTAGTACTGTATATGGCAGTGACTGCCAGTGAGGATCAAATGTGGCTGTCTTACTCCTGGCACAGCATACACCACAGCACGCATGGGCTGAGAGGCAATGGACATGACGATGGACCATGAACAGGTCAGAAAATGTAACGTGTCACCGCATATAACATGAAGTACTGTAAAATCCAGACAACAACACAAATTTAAATCACATTGACCACCACTACCATTCCTGACAACTCTTGGCCATTTTTCTACTTACTCCATATTACACCCAATCAACCAAGAGAACTTAAAGCAGTTGTTAAATCAAGACTACTGTCACCCTTTATGAGTTGCCGTGTTGTCACAAATTTAGTTACAGAGAGACAGACACATCATGCCCAGGATGCCGTACAGAATAGCAGTAGTGTGTCAAAAATTTAACAACTACAACAGTGGTTTGTAGTCCATGGAACCGTTTGCTAAGGCCTTAATGGCTGGTTACCAGCCTTAGCAGCTGGCTTAAAGATCCAGACCGCTTAGACGTCGGTCATTGGTTGTAATTTTTGTGACCCAAAAGCAACAACTTTAATGTGATTCATAACGACATATGACAAACTACCGTTTTCCCATAGAGTCCATCAGTAAATTGTATAGTACACTGTAGAACTAATATTCGCTCACTACTGGCAAAATGTTGTAATGACTAAGAACACGCGCACTCATGCTGGCGGCTCTGCTAACAGCAGTGTGAGCACACAGATTGGTTGATTATTTTCTAAACCGCCAAAACCGTTAACTTATAGGTGGCAGCGGCGTGGAACCTTAGAGGTCTTGAACCAATAACTTAATGGTTGGTTGAGGCCTTAACGGTGGGGGCGGCAAACAACGGCAGTTCTGGGGACTAGTGGTCTGGTACTCTGCTAACCTGCAAATGATCTGCTCATAAAAATCTCATTCATATCAACAGCCAATTAATGACATAACTCAGAAAACACAAACACAGAAGTGCTGCTGAAGACAAATCTTTGTTTTACCAGTGACGGCATCGCGCACAATGCCCGGTCGATTCTCTTCCATCGCTGTTGTAAGCTACTTCCTTCAGCAACTCTGATCAGTGCAAAAACAACATACACAACAGTCACATTTTATTAATAAAATTAGTTTTAGTTAGTTTTCTCAGCGATCACAATTTGTATACTTATTTACTTGGCTAAAGAAATATTGTTTTAGTATGCTCACTTTATACTACCAGAAGCAATCAAAAATTCCAAACTAGTGATTTGCAGCAAAACTGAGCATTATCCATTTTAGGAACTGGGTACCTGGTTGCAATTACCTGGGTACCCAGACCTGGTTTAAACTTCAGAGAAAAGATAATTCAGGCCTGAATTATTTTTGCTTCAGAGCAAGTAAAAGAAAAACGACAATGAAGTGAGATGCACACATCTAATTACCCAATATATTTTTTTTACAAAATTAGGTTTTTCACATAAAATGTCTAATATGTCTGAAGTCAATCGACACACTGGCACTATACAAATTAGTTTATTACTTTTTTTTTATTTACCCCTGGTAGTAAAGGTTCCCAGGGGTTAAAAGCAAAAAAGGTTAAAAACAAAGTGTCAGAGTGACTAGAGATCTGGTGCATTGCCGGCCTCGACAAAGGTCTCGCTGATCAGAATAGCATTAAATCGTTGTAGTAGAACAGAAATACCCTGCCAAAAAAAAGTTGTGTCGTGTGGGTCTCCCACGACTGGCTGACTGACCACCCACAACATTAAAAAAGTCTGTTCCTGATGAGTGGGTTGTGCCGTGGGTTTCAAACGCCAGTGGCTGGAAGATGTGAGTGGCTGGCAGATCGGCGTACTTGGAAGTTTTCCTACTCACCGCAGCCTCGGCCTGCCCACCAGCAGACTGGGATGACAGGTGGACATACGAGTCTGCCAGTGTGCTGACTACCGTGACGTCCCAAGTCAGCGACTTACCGGCTTGCCAAGGAGTCATGGTAAGTCTGTTCAGGCGCCTGCCATCAGTTCTTGTCAAGCTGCATGGCTTTTTCATCACTGGAACACCGGCTGTAGTCACAGACCGTGCTATGACATCATTGATAGCACGATGTCTGATTATCCTGCTTGGTGCTTGTTTATACAGACCAAGCCACGAAGACCGTGAGTGTCTACTGGCGATCCGCAACGACAAGTATGGGCTACACAGATGCTGCAACCAAGACGCAAAATGACTGCCACACGAACTGCGTCGTCAGAAAGTCTCAGTCCACAGCTAGAGATGGGCAGTGCTAAAAGCCAGTCTCCGCTGTGTATACCAAATGTGTATAGTCCGTCAACGAAAATGGCTGAAGTTGAATCTTCTTTGCAGTAATGAATTTCACCACAAAGGCTGCAAGTGCCAAATGAGGAGATTTTCATCAGTTTCATTAGTGTAGTCAGTGCAAAAACGGGTACCTATCACCTGGATTTGGAACATGGTACAAATCAATATTGCTAACTATGCCAAAATGGCGTTGCCACCAAGCACATACAATAAACCTGATATTGTTCTATGGGCCATGGCCACCTGAACTGCCATATCAATATGCTAGGCATTGATTCTTCCTGTACGACTACTGGCATGTGCTGCAGTGCCGTCCAAAAAAGTCTCCAGTAAAAACAAACGGCCAATAACACTTTTCAGCATGTACATAATAACAAATACCTTTAATACACACGGGCACAACGACAACTTACATTTTACAATAACATCTGCAATATCGCTCAATGTAAACAAAGATTAGTGATGCGCAAATCTAAAAAGATTTAACTATATTATTGAATCGATTTTTGGCTGACCGTTAAGTCGAGCCTTGTGGGCGATAATGGATTCGGTGAAAGATGTATTGTGGCTAAACGGTACATTGTAGAAGGACGACGATAGTACCGTTGGAGTGAGTGAGTAGTTTCTTAACGGCACATCAGCACAAAATAGGCCATTCAGTGCCATACGTGGTTAAAATTAATTAAAAGCATTTAATATATGATTTCAAAGCAAAGTTAAAATACTTGTTAAGATCAAGGCTATTAAGCTTTTGTAAAAACAACATTATGTACGATTGTAAAAGTTGATATCTTTAACATAGGCGATGATGTTGCGCGATGCAACATTTTCAAAAACGTTCTTGAGTGTGTCCACTCCAAAGTATCTCTGACGATCTGCACTGTGACGGGTGCAATCGACCAAAATGTGCTTGACTGTGAGCGACTGACACTGCGACCAACGACCGGTTGCGCACTGTAAAGTTTATTTGATGTACACTGCTTCCACAGTTGTTGCCATTCTTCAACACACAACTGGTTGACACAAGTTAACAAATCGCTAAGGGTTGTCAGTATCAAGAATGTATTCGACACTGAGCTTGGCTTTGTTGGAGAAAGCATTCCAATCCGCTTTAGAAATCTTCCAGCTGCTGTTTGTTTGACATAGAGAAGCTATGTCACATGTAATCTCTATAGAAAAATGATCGCTTCCACAGAGA